>Ga0233356_1000010_pt1 | contig 95661 bp, 88 predicted proteins | sample GEONSFMMS_FD_180700 | JGI IMG/M metagenome (GOLD analysis project Ga0233356, IMG submission 180700) | Soil microbial communities from Shasta-Trinity National Forest, California, United States - GEON-SFM-MS | ecosystem: Environmental > Terrestrial > Soil > Temperate forest > Bulk soil | place...
AAGGTTGAGGACCGCCGTCCACCCGGCGTCATCGACCTGCAAACCGCCGCGCCGGTGATACGCGAACGCCTCAAAGATGACGCGATCCGCGAACGGATGGCTCAGCTCGTCGCGAAGGCTCGCTCCGAACTGCAGGTGGCCGTCCTCACCAAGCGCCTGCCCTTCAAGTACACCGGCGGCTTCCCGAAGTCCGAAAACGAATAAATCTCCTCGGCAGCACCGTTCTCGGTCCGTACAGCAACCGCAGCCCCTACTTCCACGTCAAAGAAAAACGCATGAAGAAAACGATTCTCGCACTCGTCCTCACCGCCAGCGCGGCCACCCTCACGGCCGCCCAACTCGTCGAAGCGATCGTCATCCGCGTCGGCGACCGCGTCATTACCCGCACGCAGTACGCGCGCCGCCTCCACGACGGCTTCACGGAGATCGAGCAGACCTCCACGACGCCAGCCGAGGCGACAACAAAGAAAGAGGAGCTGCGGAAGAACCTTCCCACCGATCTGATCGCCGAGCTCCTCATCAAGGACCGCGCCGACCGGCTCGGCCTCAACGTTTCCGCCGAGGAGCTCAAGGAGGCGATGACGCGCCTGAAGGAGCAGTACGGGATCAAGACGGACGCCGAGTTCGACGAGTCCCTGCGCAAGTCCGGAATGGCCCGCGCCGAGATGGAGGCGCGCCTTCACGACACGATCCTGATGAACAAGGTCTTCGGCCGCGAGCTGCGCCAGCGCGACGAACTGGCCGACAAAGAGCTGCGCGAGCGCTACGACCGCGAAAAGGAACGCTACCGCCTTCCCGAGCGCGCCCGCCTGCGCGAGATCATCGTCATCAAGCCCGACGATCCGTCGAAAGTCGAGGCCGCGCGCGAGCGCGCGAACACGCTTGCCGCCCAGGCGCGTACCGGCGATTTCGCCAAACTGGCCACCACCTCCTCCGACGCCGGCACCAAAGACAAAGGCGGCGACCTCGGCGAAGTCGCTCGCGGCGAGCTCCTCCCCGACCTCGACAAAGCCGTCTTCAACGCAACCGCCGGCACGGTTCTCGGCCCGATCGAGACGAAGTCCGGCTGGCACATCCTGAAGGTGGAGACCCGGCTGCCATCCGAAGTGCCGGCCTTCGAATCCGTCAAGGATCGCCTGCGCAAGGATGCCAGCGAAGACGCTTGGCAGCGCGATTACAAGGCCTACATCGACCGCCTGCGCAAGGACGCGTTCATCCAAATCAACGAGCAGAACGTCCCAACCACCTAAGGTCTACACGGGGTAGCCGGATGCACACGGATTTGTGCTTTCGGCTACCCGTTTTCCCCACATCGTAGAGTTTGACGCGGATACGAGTCACCGCGCCTAACCTCTCTGCATGCACGAACTGATCGCTGACATGCCGATGGACGAGCGTCCCCGCGAGCGGATGCTCACGCACGGAGCAAAGAGTCTCTCTGACGCCGAACTGCTGGCAGTCCTGCTGGGCGCCGGCATCCCCGGGAAGAACGCCATCGAGCTCGCGCGCGATCTACTGCGCGAAGGCTTTACCGCGCTGGCGCAATGCGACGCCGAGCAACTCGCGAAACGAGCGGGCATGGGCATCGCCAAGGCGACACGGATCATCGCCGCATTCGAAATCGCGCGCCGCCTCGCCAAACACAACCCTGCTGATCCGCCCCATTTCGACGTGAACACCTTCAGCCGCGGGTTCATCGCCCGCAGCCGGTCGATGACACAAGAGCACCTGGGCGCGCTCTTTCTCGATTCACGCAGCCGCGTCCTGCGCGAACGCGAGATCTACGTCGGAACCGCTTCGAGAGCGCTCGTCTCCACGCGCGAAGTCATGCGGTTCGCGCTCGACGCAAACGCCAGCGGAGTCGTGCTGTATCACAACCATCCGTCCGGCGATCCCTCGCCATCCGACGAGGACCTCAAATACACGAGGAAAATGGAGAGGTCGTTGCGGCTGATCGACATGCACCTCATCGATCACATCATCGCCGGCGCCCACGGCTTCACATCGCTGAGCACCCGCGGATTCAAATGAGGATGATTTACCCCGCCACGAGCGCGGGCTTGCGTAAGGTTTCGGTTCGTTCGGCGTAGACAGGCGTGAACCAATGGTAGCGGTCGGGGATGAGGCCACCGATGTAGTCGAAGAACTCTTTCTGGATGCGTTCCGTTATCGGTCCGCGCCTGCCATTGCCGACCGGCACGCGGTCGATGCTGCGAATCGGCGTGACCTCGGCCGCGGTGCCGGTAAAGAAGACTTCGTCGGCGACGTACAGCAATTCGCGCGGGATCAGCGTTTCGACTACTTCGAAACCGAGCTCGCGCGCGATCGTCACGACGCTGGCTCGCGTGATGCCGGCCAGGATCGAGGCACCGAGCGGCGGCGTCATCACCTTGCCGTCACGGATGACAAAGACGTTCTCGCCGGAACCTTCACTCACGTATCCGTTAACGTCGAGCGCGATGCCTTCCGCGTACCCATCCGCGGCGGCTTCCTCGCGAATGAGGATCGAGTTCATGTAGTTGCCGGTCGCTTTCGCCAGCGCCGGGAAGGTGTTCGGTGCCATGCGGTTCCACGACGAAACGCGCACGTCGACCCCCTGCTCGATCGCCTCGGGGCCCAGGTACTTGCCCCAGTGCCACGCGGCGACGACAACGTCGATCGGGCAGGCGGCGGGGTAGACGCCGAGGGAGTGAAAACCGCGGTAGACGACCGGACGGAGATAGCAGTCGTCGAAATCATTCGCGGAGACGATGTCCACGCAGACTTTCTTGAACTCGTCGGGCGTGTACGGAATCTCCATCCGATAAATGCGGCAACTGTCGTACAGCCTGCGGATGTGGTCGTCGAGCCGGAAGATGGCCGGCCCCTGGTTGCGCGTGTCGTAGCAGCGGATGCCTTCGAAGAGGCCTGAGCCGTAATGGAGGGCGTGCGTGAGGACGTGAATCTTCGCGTCGGCAAAGTCGACGAGGCGCCCGTTCATCCATATTTTCTTAACTTCCTCGAACGGCATCGGAGCCTCCTGATCGGTGGGCAGCGGTGGACGGGCAGCAGCTGAAAAGTTGCCGGAGTATAGGGTCCGGTGTTTCGGCAAGTCAATGCGACAAACAGGCCATTGTCGACGCCGAAATGTATCGCGCGGCTACGCGAAAACCAGCAACGCCATCATGACGATCAGGTAAATGTTCGACGCCATGAAAAGCCGCCGCGCGCGCACGGGGGTGCGGGAGGCGAGGAAGGAGAAGCTGGCAAATGTGATCGCCGCGCCCGCGACGATCGCCCCGGCCAGATAGACGTATGTCGCAAGGCCGAAAAACGACGGAAGCGCGCTGACGATGAGAAGGGCGAAGCTGTAGAACACCGCATGCCCGGCCGTGGCCACGCCGTCGTCGTCGCGCACGGCCAACATCGCGAAACCGCCGCGGGCGTAGTCGTCGCGATACATCCAACTGATGGCCATGAAGTGGGGGAGCTGCCAGAAAAAGAGGATCGCGAAGATGATCCAACCGCCGGTGCCGAGGATGCCGGTGGCAGCGGTCCATCCCATCAGCGGCGGAATCGCGCCGGGGATCGCGCCGATGAGCGTGCAGATCGTCGAGACGCGCTTCAGCGGTGTGTAGATGAAGATATAGGTGATCAGCGTGAACGCGCCGAGGGCCGCGGTAAGCCAGTTGACCGCGAGGCCGAGGTAGAGCGTGCCGATGAGTGAAATGCCGACGGAAAAGAAAAGCGCCGCTCGCGGCGAGATGCGGCCGTCGGGAAGCGGACGGAGACGCGTCCGGCGCATCTTCGCGTCGTGGTCACGTTCGATGTATTGATTCAGCGCGTTCGTTCCGGCCGCGACGAGCGCCGTGCCGAGGAGCGTGTTCAGGAGCAGCAGCCAATCGACGTGCTGCGCTGCGAAAAAGTAGCCGGCGGCAGTGGTGATCAACACCATCATCACGATGCGCGACTTCGACAGCTCGAGGTAATCGCGCGTGACGCTCGCGAATCCCGCCGGCCGCTCCAGCACCAACACGTCGCTCATGCCGCAACCTCGGTTGCGAGAAGTGCTCCAGCCCGTTGCCGGCGCGTGCGCCAGCCGATCGTACGCGCCGTGAGCGCGGTGATCAGCGACAGGCCCAACGTCGCCGCACCCGTCATCACATGCACGCTCGTGATGACCGGCTGCTTGCCGCTCCAGACCACGTATCCGCCGAGCGCGATCTGAATCAGCACGACCGTGAGGAGCAGATTGGAGAGCTGCCGCAGTGGATGCAGCGATTCGAACCGACGCAACCGGATGGCGAGGTGGATCACGAGCGCGCCGACGCAGACGCCGCCTACGCGATGCGCAAAGTTGACGGCGATTTCGAGGCTTGTGAACTGCGGCACGAGACGCCCAAACGACAGCGGGAAGTCAGGAATTGCCAGCCCCGCGCCGAGGTGCCGCATCGTCGCGCCGACGAGGATTTGGACGTATGCGGCGAGGACGAGCAAGGTTGTCAGTCCGATCGGAGCATCGCCCTTTTCCATCGCCCGCGACGTCCGGAACCAGTTCGACGTGAAGAACGCGATGGAGGCGTTGAGGCAGAAGAAGATCTCCGCGAGGCCCGCGTGCGCGATCGACACCGAATGCGGCAGGAGCAGCAGAACCGTCACGCCGCCGAGCACTCCCTGCGCGATGACGGCGCCGACGGAGCACCAGCCGAGAATGCGCGTGAAGCGTTTCTGCTCGCGCAGTTGCAGCCAGATCGCCTGGATCACCGTCAGCAGCCCGACGGCCGCGGCAATCATGCGGTGCCCGTGCTCGTAAAAGATCCCGCCGATCATCGGCGGCATCACCATTCCGTACGAAAGCGGCCAGTCAGGAACGGCCAGCCCGGAGCCGGTGGAGGTCACCATCGCGCCGGCGAAAATCAGAAACAGTGTGGAAGCGGCTACGAACTTCGCATAGCGCCGCAGCCAGACCGGAGTTACATCCGAATGCCGCAATGCCGTGGGCGCCGCTTCAAGGGAAGGTTTCATTGACTACGAGCCGATACTGGTCTGCGCCGGCGGCGCAGCCGCCAGCCACTTCTTGAAGTTGTCTTTCGAGTGGACGAACATCTGGCCGCGCATGCGGTAATGGCCGAGGCCGCAGAGCTGCGCACAGGCGATTTCCCACTTGTCACGCTCTTCCTTCGTTTCGTTCGTCATTACAGGCGTGAAATGAATGGCGATCTCCATTCCCGGAATCGCATCCGTCTCGACGCGCATCACAGGGAGCTTGAAACTGTGAATGACATCCTTCGAACTGACGTGAATGATGACTGGCCGGTTCACTTCGAGATGCAGGTCATTGAGCGTGACGATATCGTCTTTCGCGTTTGGATCCTTCAAATCCAGACCGAGAGGATTGGAGGAAGTGACCAGCTTGATGTCGCGCTTTCCGAAAACTCCGTCCGGTCCCGGATACTGAACGTTCCAGGCAAATTGCTCGGCGACAACACGTATTTCCACAGGGTTTGCCGAGGCAGGCGGCACGTGCGTCCACCGGTACCACATCGGAATGGAGAAGCCGACCAGGAGTATCACCTCGACGACGGCCACGCCGGCTTCCGTGTAGCTTGAAAAGTGACTCTTGACACCGTGATAGTCCGCTTTCGGATTTCGCTTGGCGCTGAATCGCCACAGCGCATAAACGAAGTAAAGACCCCAGCCTAAGAACAGAAGCAGCATCAGCCAATGCACGTTCGCGCTCAAGCGGTCCAGGTAGGGACCATGCTCCGAGGCGTCGACAGGCATCCACTGCGCTAAGAATTTTTCCATTGACGCTACCCTTCCCGGCGCTACTGCGCCGCTCCCCCGTCCAGCACGTGGAACGATTCCCGCCGGCGGCGCAGCTCTTTCGCACGCCGCCAGAAACTCCAGAACAAAGCAATAAAACCGATCTGCACGAACCCTACGACGCCGAGTAAAAACATGATGGCGTTGTTCGAGCTCTTCGTCATCGGCGAATTCGGCGCTCCATAACAGACCGGACACGCCGACAGGATCGACGGAGCCAGCAACATGCAGATCGCAATCACCACAAACTGAGCCTTCCGCGTCATGGCAATTCCTTCAGCTTGTGAAATACGCGCATTCCATACCAGACCAGCGACGCCCCTCCGGCCACGCCGAAGATGATCATCGAAATTCCGAGAGAGTTCCGCGCCGCCATGAAATCGCGCACGCCCCACACGGTCAGGTACAGCATCAGAGCCACCGACACTGTAATGAAGACGACGTGAAAGACGCGCAGGGACATTTACGATCCGAATGGATTGGCGTGATGGCTGACCGGCAGCATCATCAGGAAAATGAAGAAGATCACTGTGAGAATGAGGACGCCGTAAATGACTTTCTTCTCGGACAGCAGATGCATGAAGAACGCTGCCACGAGGAAGCCTTTGATCGAGGCAATGATCAACGCCACCATGATGGCGATACGGACAGGGAACGTCTTCAGCGCAAAGAATGCGCCGACGGTAGCCGCCGTCAACACCGCCAAGCCGACGAAAACGGCAAGGTAGACCTTCATCTCCTTGCGGATCTGTTCCGGGCTGTGATGATGCGCATTGGGATCGCCGATGCCCGCGTGTTCGTGGATGTCGACGCCAGGCTCCACCGCGGCTGCAGGATCAGTCACGTCGTGCTCCTTCTACATGAGGTACAGAATCGGGAAAAGGAAAATCCAGACGAGGTCGACAAAGTGCCAGTAGAGGCCGACGATCTCGATCCGGTTCGTATAACGCTCGGGCTCCTTGGCCCACATCTTCGCGCCCGGCCCGAGGAAATAGAGAAATACGATGACGCCGCCGAGGATGTGCAGACCGTGCAGGCCGGTCATCGTGAAATAGATGGCCAGGAAATTGTTCGTTTTCGGGAAGCGGCCTTCCTGGAACTCGTGCGAGTACTCGAATCCTTTGGCGGTCAAAAAGATCAGCGCACAGAGTACGGTCGCGGAAATGTAGATGCGGCCCTTCTTCAGATTTCCGAGGCGCAAATGCGACCAGGCCATGACCACGGTCACGCTCGAAAGAATGAGGACGAAGGTATTGAACGTGGCCAGCTTGACGTTCAGGAACTCGTACCCGCGCGGCCACGATTCGGCACCCGTCCGCAACAGAATCAGCGACGAGAACAGCGCGCCGAACAGCATGACCTCGGAGGCCAGAAACAGCCACACACCGAGCTTGCCGTTATAGAGGCCCGTGTCCGGACGCGGATGGACGTTGTACGGAATCTCCAGCTCTGCGTGACCCACGGAAGCGTGCGCGTCCATCAATTCTCCCTCATCGCCACTGCCGTCGCCGGCAGCAGCACGCCGCCGCGCGGAGCCGGTTCAGTCACCGGCACATGTTGCGGAATGAACTCGGCGGTCTCGCCGGGAACGCTGTATTCATAAGGACCGCGATAGACGACCGGCAGCACTTCGAAATTGCCGTGCCCCAATGGAGGAGACGTCGTAGCCGCCCATTCGAGTGTAGTGGCTTGCCACGGATTCGAACCCAGACCTTCGTCGCGGCGCCCCATCGCAGCAGCGATCGCGTTGTAGAAGAAATTGAAGATGAACGGCACTTGTGCCGCCAGCAGTCCGATCGCGCAAATGGACATGAACGGATTCGTCTGCGACGCGATCTGTTTAGCGTGCGCGTACTGCATACCACCGTCATACAGGCGGCGCGAGACGCCCGCCAGACCCTGCGCGAACATCGGGAAGAAGATGCCGTTGATACAGACGAACGACACCCAGAAGTGCACCTTGCCCCAGAACTCGTTCAGCTTGCGGCCGGTCGCTTTCGGGAACCAGTAGTAAATGCCCGCGAACATCGCGAAGATCGTCCCCGGCGCAACGACATAATGAAAGTGGCCGATGACGTAGTAGGTGTCGTGCAGATGAATGTCGGCGGCAGCAAGGCCGAGGGGAAGTCCGGTCAGTCCGCCGATGCCGAACATCGGGAGGAAGGCCAGCGCGAACATCATCGGTGTATTGAACCGGATTGCGCCGCCCCATAGTGAGATAAACAATGAACTGAGAATGATCACTGACGGGATCGAGATAATCATTGTCGTCGTCTGGAAGAAGGCGCTGATCGTCGTGCCCATGCCCGTCAGGAACATGTGGTGCGCCCACACGACGAACGACATAAAGCCGAGGAAGACGGTCGCGAAGACCATCGACTTGTAGCCCCACAGCGGCTTGCGCGTGTTGTTGGCAATGATCTCGGCCACGATCCCCATGGCCGGCAGAATCAGCACGTAAACCTCGGGATGCGCCAGGAACCAGAAGAGATGCTGCCACAACAGCGGATTACCACCGCCCGCGTTCGTGAGCGCCTGGCCGCTGACTACAAGACCGCTCGGCAGGAAGAAGCTGGTGCCGGCGATGCGGTCCATGAGCTGCAGCACCGCCGCTGCCTCGAGCGGCGGAAATGCCAGCAGCAGCAGGAATGACGTGACGAACTGCGCGTGCACGAAGAAGGGGAAGCGCATGTACGACAGCCCCTTGGCGCGCAATTGAATGATCGTGACAATGAAATTGACGGAGCCGAGCAGCGACGACGTGATCAGGAAAACCATCCCGATCAGCCACCACGTCTGTCCTTGTGAAGCGATGACGGACAGCGGCGGATAGGACGTCCAGCCCGACTGCGCAGTGCCGCCCGGCGCGAGAAAACTGGCCAGCATGATCAGGCCGCCGGGAAAATAGCACCAGTAGCTGACCATGTTCAGCTTCGGGAAGGCCATGTCCGGCGCGCCGATCTGGAGCGGGACAAGATAATTACCGAATGCGCCCACGGCCAGCGGCACGATCCCTAAGAAAATCATGATCGTGCCGTGCATTGCGCCGAGCTGGTTATAGGCCTCGGGCAACAATATGCCGCCGGGGGCGCGGCTTTCACCCAGGAGTTTCATGACGCTGAACGCCTGCCCGGGCCATCCGAGCTGCAGGCGCATCAGGATCATCAGGCAAAATCCGAGGAGGAGGAAAAGAAGCGCGGTGAAGCCGTACTGGATACCGATCCATTTGTGGTCGGTGGAGAAGACATAGCGGCGGATCCATGGCAGATGATGCCCGCCATGCGCCTCGGCGAGATTCTCGTCCTCCATGACGCGCAACGCTTCGCGCAACGCTTTATGCGCTTCGTCCGCGTACATCCATTGCGAACCCACCCGGATCTGTCGTCTCAATGCCATTGCGGCTCCTGCTGTCGCTTTAACCCTTGAACGTGAAATTCAGCGCCTTGGACTCTTTCGCGCCGACCGTGATCTGCTGTTCCTGCTGGCCGTACTTCTCGTGCCACGCCACGACCGTGTACTGGCCCGGCGGCAGATTGGCAATCGTAAACGTGCCGTTGCTCTGCGAAACCGAATAGAACGGATGCGGCATCACGGCCATATACGACTTCATCCAGCCGTGCACGTCGCATTTGATCTTGAACGGCGTCATTTCGGGTTTGTCGAGGTGCTTCGTTGAGACCATTCCCTGAACGGGCTGGCCTTCGTTGAATTGCGAATTGGCAACTGGCATGGCGTGCACGTTGTGGAGAGTGGCGTCGTCATTCTTAATCTGCAGCGGTTGGCCGACCATGACCGCATTGACGTGCGGGTGGTATTGGCAGCCCTTCTGATCGATCACGACCGGCGTCGATGGCGCGGAGAAATTGCCTTTGATGTCTTTGATGTAGACGAAGACATTGGCGAGTTCTCCACCCGGCCCGGTGACGACATCCTCTTCTGTGGCCGGCGCACTGCTGTGCTGCGACTGGCAGTACGGATCGGCCGACATCTGAATGTTGGTCATTTTCGGCGCGGCGCCCTCGAACTTCACAAGACCAGTGACCGTGGCAGCGTCGGCGGAGACCGGCGCGGCGGCGGCGGCAGCAGCGGGCGTCCCGGACGCAGTGCTTGCCGCAGCCGTGGTGGTGGTCTGCTCGTCGTCTTCGCCCTCGTCTTCCTTGGACGCCTCTTTGCCCTTACCGCAGGCGATCGAGAAAACCATGGTGGCGGCGAACAACAGCGAAACGAATTTCTTCATAGTCATCGATTTATCTCCTGTTTCTAACGTCCGGCTCCGCCGCTGACGGCCGGAGCTCCGCGCTGATTGCGCGTCGATTTCGCGGCCGGCGCCGTCGCGGGCGGCAGCGACGGTTGTGGCATTGCCATGGCCGGCGCCTCGCCGCCCGGCGAGGCCGCGCGCATTTGTGTGATTCCAATGCTCCAGATGTAATCGCGCAGATAGTCGGTCAACGCGACCGCGTCGGTCATCGTGCGCTTCAATTCTTTCTCGTTGCCGTTGAACAGCGGCAACAGCGTTGCCTTGTATTGTGCGAACTGCGGCGTGTCGATCGCCAGCGCCAGCGGCGACTGGAAGCCGCCCGTAGCCGCGTCGCGCGGGAAGTTCGTCGGCATGCGCGTGCCCGGGATCATCTCGTTCGGACGGCGTATCCAATCCGAGATCCAGTCGTGCCGCAGGCGCAGGCGCGAGAGCGTCAGGTTCGGCGCGAGCGAAGTCGAGTCAGCGGTATTCGGCGCCGGCGGATTTTCAGGATTGACGGGCGTCGTGCCGTGGCATTGCGCGCAGCGCAGCATCGTGAAGACCTGCTGTCCGATCTTCACGTTCTGCGAAGACGGAGTCGCGCCGCGCGTCGTGTCGAACTGCGAAGCCTTGCCCGCCTCGGCGAAGAACGTCACGAGCGTATTCGCTTCGTGATCATCGAAGTGGAAGGTCGGCATGCGGACGCCCAGCCACGGCCGGATCTTCATCACCGTCGGATCTTTGAGGAAATTGAACAGGAACGGCGATTGCGCGCGCGCCCCTTCCGGCGACAAATCCGGCGGAAGGAAATTCGTGTCCGCAATCGTCGACGCGATGGCCCGGCCGCGGCCGTCCACCACATGACACGCGCGGCAGTTGTGCTGCGACACGCGCTTGCGGCCCTCTTCGATCAGGCGCGTGTGGGCGTCGAGGCCGGCCATCCGGTTCTCGGCCACCTTCTCCTTCGTAAGACCAACCACCACCATGGCGATGCGGCGCGCTTCCTCCGGAGTAAGGTGGAAGTTCGGCATCTTCAGCTTGTCGTTGTAGACCTTCGTGCGGCGGTCGTCATAGATACGCGGATTACGGAGTTTGTTGTAGACCCAGGACGGCACGGTGTGGATGACGTGCTCTGTCGAGCCGTCTTCATGCTTCCACTGCTCATCGTTCATGAAGCCGAAATCGAAGAGGTGCAAAGCCTTTGAGCCCTCGACGGTCAGTTCCGTTCCAATCGGCTTAAGACCCTCAAAGCCTTTGATGGTGTGACAGGAATAGCATCCGTATTTTTCAATGGACCGCTGCCCGAGGAAGACGAGCTGTTCGTGATCGGACATTGAGCGCAGCTTTGACTCGGCGTCGCGGTCGCTGAGCGTATTGATCAGGTAGCCCTTGGCCAGATCGTGAACGGCCTGGCGGTCCGGCTGGCGGATCGCCGTTTTCATAAAGGCAGGCTTCTGCATTGTGAGAAGGAACGCCGTGACGTCGGCCGCTTCCTGATCGGTGAGACGCAGCGACGGCATCGGCGCTTCAGCGTAATACGCCTTCGGATTCTTGATCCAGTTGTAAATCCACGCGGGATTCGCTTTCGTTCCTACGCCGGTCAGGTTGAATCCGTAATTGCGCTCCAGCGGAAAATCTTCGCGCTTTGCGAGGCGGATCTGGCCGGACTTTTCGTCTTTGACCTGCTCCGTGTCGATGTGACAGCCCATACAGCCGACACTGTTGACGATTTGCTTGCCGCGCCCGGCGTCGCCGGCGCCGGGCTGCTGCCATACGCGATGCGTCGATTTATCGAAGAGATAGCTGACGATTGCGTGAATCTCGGCGTCCTGGAACTTGATGTTGTGTGCGCGCTCCTGCGGCGGGACGACGCTCGGATCGATCATGTTGCGCTGATAAAAAAACGACGGCATGCGCGTCGTGGACCGGAAATTGTGGGGCTCACTGATCCAGCGAAACGCCCACTCCGGCGTCGTCTTCTCGGCGATCCCGCCGAGGTCCGGGCCGGGCTTGCGGAGATCGGAGAAACGCCAGTTGTTGATCTTGTGACACGCATAACAGCCGTACAGCTCGACGGTCTGCGTGGCTTTGGTGATGTCGTCGCCGCGATCGACGGCGATCTGTGCCGAGTGGCACTTGATGCAGCCCGCTTCGTAATAGTGACGCGGATACATCGGCGTCTCAATGAATTCGTTTTCTTCGTAGCCCCAATGACGCTGTGCGAAATCGCTCGGCAGCGGGAAAAAGCCGGCCGAGAGCGGGGTCCGCTCCGCCCAGCGATGCTCCATCTTCGGACTGGCCGGCGTGTGGCCGGCGCGGCCGAATTCCGTGGCCCGGTCCTGTCCGCGATGGCAGACCGTGCAGCCGTACTCCAGCAGCGGGTGTACCGAGGCCGAGCCGACGTACAGATCGAGCTTCGGATGCGTGCGCCACGGGTTCAACGTGTCGTTGGGCGCATCCTGGATCTTCTTGAGTTGCGCGATCCGCTCCTCGGTTTCGGTCCGTTTTTCCTGAGGGATCTGATACGCGTCCAGCTTCTGCTGCAGCTCCTGCGACAGCCGGGCCGCTTCCGCTTTCGACTCCCATCCCGGCGTATCGATGGCGCGATGACAGGTCTGGCAGCGATCGACGCGCGGGACGTTCATGTAATTCATGTCGATCGAAAGATCGTTGAGCACGACCTGATCGATCTTCAATACCGGATTTACGAAGTCGAGCATCGGCTGGCTGAGAATCCAGTTCGTACTGAACCGGTCCATGTCGACGGTGGAGAGCTGTTTGTTCAACAGGTCCACGGATGCCGTCAGCTCTTTTTTCTTATCCTCGGCGTCCTTCATCTTCTTGAGCCATTGGTCGACGTTTGCCTTCGCCGAATCGCGCTGGCGTGTGACTTCCTGAAGGCGAACTTGCAGGTCCGCCAGGTGAGCGGCCTGCCGTTCATACTCAGACTGCTGCTGGGCCGCGTCGGATCGATGCTGGACGACGGCAGCTTCGGCAATGTAGCGCTGGGCGTCGAGGTTCGCCTTGGCGAAACGATAATCCTGATCGGCCCGGTAGTGATCGCCGTCGATCGCGTCAAACGCCTTCTGCGCGGCCATGTATTGATCGCGATGCGCGGCCAGTTCCAGACTGTTTTTGCGCGCCTGCGAGTCCAGGCCGCCAAGCTGCTTGGTGTTCTCCTCCGACTTCGCCGACTGAATTTCCTGGACGATGCGCTCGCGTTGCATCCGCATGAACTCGAGCTGAAACCACTTCCAGCCGCGGATGTAGTCGTAGCCGACGATCAGACCCGTCACCGCGACGAGAACGAGACTCGACAGGGCGAATATCAAATTCAGCCTGCTCATCGAGTAATTGTGCGGAATCGGCTCTTGTGGCTTCATCGGTTCGACGGCGTCCTCAGACGTTGAAGAAGATCTCTTGAATATGCAGGATGTACTTCAGATTGAACAGCCAGCGTAGAACCATCTTGATCGGGAGCGACATCATGATCAGGAAGAGATACGCGCCGACGTAATAGCGGGCCGCGCCCATCTTCATGTAGAAGCGGCGGAACGGGCCGATTGCCATCACCGGGGGCAGACCGAGATAGGCACCGATGAGTCCGAGCCCGAAGATCTCACGGATGATCCAGAGCTTCGGCAACGACGTACCTAGCACTTTCACCCACATCAACTCCGAAAGATCGACGTTCACAAGCGGTACGAGCTTGTTGGGATCCCAGTATTCGTATGGGCCGAAGAAGTTCCAGTTCGGCCCGCGAAGGAAGGTTCCTGTAATGATCAGGAACGACCAAAGCACCAAAAAGCCGTAGAGAAAGACGGCGATCTCCCACTTCCGTTCGCGGAATGAGTAATAGCCGTTTCCCTTCGGATTGGTGTCGATGTAGGGAATGGCCATCAGTCCGACAATGATCAGCGTCGGCAGCACCACACCGGCCAGCCAGGGGTCGAAATAGACGAGCATTTCCTGCAGGCCGAGAAAGTACCACGGAGCCTTGGCGGGATTGGGTGACGAGGTCGGATTCGCGGCTTCCTCGAGCGGCGCGCGCAAGACGACCGACCAGACGATCATCACGATCGTCAGCAGGATCATGCAGAGCATTTCGGTATAGACGAGGTCAGGCCAGGTGAAGAGCTTTTCGTCCGATTCCGTCTTCTCCCACGGAATCCCGCCCAGGACGAGCTGTGTATCGTTCAAATATGCCTTGCGCAGCGCCAGCCAGGTAAAAAATCCCAGGAGAAAAATCATGGCCACGATCGGTACGTTGTCCGGTTTCGCGGCGATGAGGAAGAAATTCGGATCGAGCATCGAAAGGCCGAACGCCAGCCCGCCGAAAACGAACAGCCATAGGCCGACCTTCGTGTCCCAGAGCCGCCCACCGAGGCGCGCCAATACGAAAAGAATCAGGAAATAGGCGACGCCTAGATACAAGAGCGGCCGCACAAAAATCCCGGTCAGAAACATGAAGAGGCCGAAACCGATGAAGGCAAAGCCGCCTGTCGATTTGATCCGGCCGCCGAGCAGGTTGAAAAAGATAATCAACGCGAAAATCGACGTCAGCAGGGCGAATGAGATCGACCCTGCGGACAGTACGTTGACGAAATCCTTGATGAAAGTCATCGCGCCCTCAATCCGCTACAGCGGACCTGAGATGCCTCCGTCTTTTCGAACACGCCAGAAGTGAATGGCCATCAGGAACCCGGCCGCCAAGGGGATCACTACGCAGTGAAGGACATAGAAGCGCAGCAGGGTCGCGGCTCCGATTGACCGCCCGCCTATGAGCGCGAAGCGGGCATCGTCGCCCGCATGAATAAGTCGTATGTCCCCTAGTTTCACGAGGCCCGACATAGGCCCCTCATTACCGGCGCCGGGAGAGGCGCGCGCCATCGACGAGCCGACCGTGATTGCCCAGATCGCGAGCTGATCCCACGGCAGCAAGTAGCCGGTAAACGAAAGCAGCAGCGTCAGCACGAGCAGGATAACGCCGACGTTCCAGTTGAATTCGCGGGGCGGCTTGTAAGAACCGGTCATGAAGACGCGGAACATGTGCAGCCATACGGCGATGACCATCGCGTGCGCACCCCAGCGGTGCATTTCGCGCATGATCCCGAACGGCGCCTGCTCGCGCAGGTCCATGATGTCCGTAAATGCGTATTCGATCGTCGGCCGGTAATAGAACATCAGCAGCAGGCCGGTCACGGTCTCGACGAGAAAAAGGAAGAAGGACGTTCCGCCCATGCACCAGGTGTAGCTCATGCGCACGCCGGAGCGGCGGACTTTGACGGGATGCAGGTGAAGAATGAGCGAGCCGAGGACGGCAAGGACTCGTTTACGGTTCGTATTGGGGATGCCGACCCGGAAGACGGATTTCCAGATCTGCGAATTGACGATGCCTTCCTGCAGTCCTCGTAGATTCGCCATTTTTCCTCTTGGGAGTGGGATGTGGGGAGTGGGGTGTGGGAGACCGCCGCGTCTCCCACACCCCACTCCCTACCCCTACTCCCCTCTCATAATTTGATGAACGCCTCCGGGTCAGTCCACTCCCCGCGCTCCTGATGGAATTGCTTCGACTTGTCGACGACGATCTGGCCATCGGCGATGTCAATGAATATCTTGGCGCGCTCGAGCGGCCGAGGAGTCGGTCCTTCGAAATTGACCCCTGACTTGTAATAGCCGCTGCCATGGCAGGGGCATTTGAATTTGTTCTGGGTCGGTAGCCAATTAGGCGTGCAGCCGAGGTGCGTACACACCGTGATCAGCGCGTACACCATCTCCTCGGTGCGCACGATCCAAATGCCGTATTTGTCCTTCCAGCGCTCGTCGACCTCGCCGACAGAGTAGTCGGACGGCAGGCCGGCCTTGAACTTCTGCACCGGCTCGAAGAGGACGTTGGGGAAGAGGAAGCGCAGGAGAACCGCGCTCATGCCTCCGAGAGCGGCCGCGAGGGCAACCCAGGCGGCGGTCAGGACAACGGGGAAACTGCGGCGCGTGATCTCGCCCTGTTCGCGGATGTCAGCAGCCGCGCTCCCCGCAAGTGGGGTCTTCGGAACCATCTGATATGGCGTGATTTCGTCAGACATCCAGGTAATGAAGGTGCCGAATCGGGGACGCTCCGGCGCGGGCGTAAATATCCGCTTTTCAGCAACCGCTGTCAACGAAAAAGGTGACAGGTGTCACGGGGCCGGGACTCGATGGTTTGCTGGATAAAGTATCCAACATCAGCAACTTAGCGGCTGCACGCGACGTCAACCGCCGATCTGTGTCAGCGCCTGTCTGGCCGCCGCGCGGACGCGGAGGCTCGGATCGCTCGCCGCGATCCGCTGCAGGTCGGGGGCCGCGCCCTTGCCGGCCAGCTTCGCATAGGCGGACATCGCCACGATCATGGCATCTTCTTTCTGGTCCTCGCGCATGCCGGTGACGCTGTTCAGGCGGGAGCGGTCGAGGACTTCGCGCAGCGTCCCGAGCGCGTGCGGGTCGCCGAGGCGGGCCAGGGCGATGGCGGCGTTCCAGCGGACGTCGGGCGCCTCTTCCTGCAGGCCGTTGGCGAGCACCGGAATCGCGCTCGGATCACCGATCGCGCCGAGGGTGTAGTAGGCGGTAGCGCGGACGTCTTTGTCATCGTCGGCGACGGCTTTGGCGATGCGCGGTACGGAGGCGGGATCGCGCAGTTCGCCGAGTGCGGTCAGCGCGTAGATTCGATTGTCGGCATCGTGATCATTCAGACCGTCGAGCAGGATCGGAGTGGCGCGGCGGTCGCCGAGCTGGCCGAGCACCATGCCGAGGTAGCGGCGGATGCGCGGGTCGTCGGATTTGGAGTTCGCGTAGAGCGTGGCCACGTCGTGTTCGAGATTCGGATAGCGCTTGGCCTCGCCGCGCTTGAGCGATTTCGAAAGCTGATACGCGGCCTGCCAGCGCTCGTGCGAGCTGCCGGATCGGATGGCGTTGAGGTAATCGGGGATGCCCTGCTCGTCCGTCGCCAGTCTCCCGAAAAGGAAAAAGATCAGGACAGCGATGGCGACGACGCCGAGCGGAAAGACGACGAACTGGAAAAGGATCGTGCGCGGGGATTCTTTGGGGACGTCGGATCCGGGCGTGGGGAGTGGGGTGTGGGGCGTGGGAGATAAATCGGCGGCTGGGCTACGGGTTTTCTCCGACTCCCCACTCCCTACTCCCCACTCCCCACCGCTCAACGTCCGGTTCCCATCACCACGAAGTCAGGCAGGTAGGTCTTGAGCTGCGTCGGCGCGTCGGGGACGACGATCGCGTCCTTGTCGCAGACCGACTCGCAAAGCCGGCAGGCCACGCACTTTTTCTCGTCGACGAAGGCGATCTTGTAGTGATTGGCGATCGTCTCGTCGTTCGGATCGATCATCTTGATGCACTCGAACGGACAGATGTCGACACAGAACTCGCATCCCGTACAGAGCTCTTTGATGACCTCGGCTTTCGGGATCTCTTTCGGCTTCACGCGAGGGATGAACTCGCCGTGCTGGTTCTGGATCGCGTCGACAGGGCAGTAAATGCCGCACACGGAGCAGTCGATGCAGCGCTCCGGGTGGATGTAGTACATGCCGCGGGCAGCGCCCCAGATGGTGTTGGTGGGGCACTTCACCTCGCAGACGCTGCAACCAATGCACTTGTCGGTGATGAAATGAGGCATGGGCGGCGAGTTTACCTTACCAGTGCAACCATCGCACGGTCGTTGATGAATAGCGGTTCGATGATGCGGCGGTCGCGCCGGAGGACGCCCAATTCGGGCGCAGCGCGCTCGCCGGTCCAGAAGAACGCGCCGGCCGGCGAATGAAGTCCCGGCTGCGGCAGCGCCCGCCAGCCGGGATGCATCCCCTGCTCTGGCGGGAACGCGGCCACGAGCGTGTGGCCGTTCATCATCGTCTCGAGATAGCAGTATCCCGTCGCGAGGACGGCCTCATTCGCGGGGATGTTGGTTGCGACCCACGTTGCTGCCTGGCGATAGGAATCGGGAGGACGGGAGGCATGATCGAGGATGCCGAGGGTTGTCCAGACGACGAAGACGGTGACGAGCGCCGCCATCAGCGGGATGCGAAAACGATTCTGCTTCAGCGACTCGGCCAACCAGAGCATCAGCGGCGCGGCGATCACGGCTTCGAAACGCATCGGGACGTAGACGCGCAGCGCGATGGCGAGGAGCAACGGCACGAGCACGATGACGGCGTAGCGATTCACGCGGATCGAAATCGCGAACGCGATCGCGCCGACGATCGCAATTGCGATCGGCGGGCGGATGAAGAGCACGTCCGGCCAGGCGGCGGTCATCCATGCGCGCGCTTCTGCGGGTTGGTGCAACGCCAGCCAGAAGCCGGGGATGTAGAGGACGATCGCTGTAGCCAGCGTGTACACACGCCGGCGAGCCGCCGGCGGTCCAGCCGGCGAGCCGCCGGCGCTACGGTCGGCGGCGCGTCCCAAAAGCAGCATCGGAAAGAACAACACACCGTAGTAGTGGCTGTACGCCGCCGTGACCAGCGCCAGCGCCGCGGCAAACGGCTGATCCTCATCGATCATCAGCACCGCGATCGTCACGAACATCGCGCACATCGCGTACGCACGCGCGTCGGCCGCGAAGAGGACCGCAGGCGGGAAAACGGCGAGCAGCAGCGCCGCGATCACGTTCGTCGATCGAAGAATCAGAATCAGCGCAATCGCCGCGCAGACCAGCGACAGAATCCGCGTCGGCGTCACCGAGGGATCGCCGAGCAAACGCACCACGAAGTAGTAAAGCGGAGGACCTGAATCCATTCGCAGCGCCGACACGATTCCGGCGAAGGACTTCGCCGAAATCCAGCGCGTGAACAGCTCGTCGAAGAACGGCGCGCGGACGATGAGGAGAGGGATGCGCGCGGCGGCGAAGAGAAGAAGGATCAACAAGAACGGGAGTCGGGGGTCGGGGGTCGGGGGTCGGAGTACCGGCTTACGCTCCGACTCCCGACTCCCGACTCCCGACTCCCGATCCTTTGAGATCACACCGCGAGCAGCTCCGAGATCGTCTTGATCAGGTGCGACGACTGGATCGGCTTGGAGATGTATGCGTTCGCGCCGAGGGCCAGGCCGCGCTCGCGATCCTCTTCAGCTCCCTCGGTAGTAATGATGATGATCGGGATGTTCTTGAGCTGCGCGTTCTGACGCACCAGCGAAACGAGCTTCAAACCGTCCATCACCGGCATGTTGATGTCGGTCAGGATCAGATCGATCTTGTCCGGGCCGGAGAGCTTTTTGAGCGCGTCGACGCCATCGACCGCCTCCAGGATCCTCGCGTTCTTGAATCGCTTCAGCGAAAACGAGATCAACTGGCGCATGGTCGGCGAGTCTTCAACGACCAGAAAATTCGCGTTGTCCAATGCCACTATCCGCCCCTCACGACGACGTCGTCAGCAGGTCGAGGAAGCTCTGAATCGTGTTCAGTTTCCTCTCCGACTGCGAGTAGAGTTTCGACGAGAAAATCGCCGTCGCGGCATGCGCGGCGAGCAGCGAAAACAGCTCGTAATCGACTGCCGAGAACGAGTCCTTCTGCTGCAGGAGTTTGTAGATCACCACCAAGCCGATGACGTGCTCCTTGATCTTCAGAGGCACCGCGGCCAGCGGCTTGTCGAGCGTGACCTTGCCGCCGTCTTCGAGATCCTGATTGATGTAGTAGCTCTCGCCCGTCTTTGCGACGCTGCCGAGGACGCCATCGCCGAGCCGCGTGGAGATCGACTCGATGCCTGGCATGACGTCTTCGCCTTCCGACGCGATCGTCTTCAGCTCGTTCGTCTTCTCGTCGAGCAGCAGGATCGCGAACGATTCCGCGCCGATCAGGTTGATCACGATCTCCTGCACGATCTGAATGACTTCGCGGAAGTCGAGCGTGGAGTGGAGCTGGTAGCTGGCCACGTAGAGGTTGGCGAGGTTGTTGTTCTGCTCCTCGACCTCGATGTAGCGGTTGGCGAAGTCTTTGTTCTCTTCCTCGACTTCCTTGAACCGCTGGGTGACGCGCCGGTTCTCCTCGGTGAGCTGCTGCACCTCGGCGCGCAGCCGCTGCACCTCGTCGTTGAACCCGGCCGTCGACTCGGTTTCGAGCGTGGCCAGGCGATACCGCAGGCGCTGATTCTCCCTCAGCAACTCCTCGGTGAATTCCTTGCCCTTGTTGAACAGCTCCAGGAACTTCTCAGCTCTCTCTTCGGTCATGGGGGATTCTCTCGGACGACGAAGGAGAGTAGCACAGGGAAGTAGCGAGGGGTCAGAGCGGAATGAGCCGTTAATTAAGGAGCGATTGCTCCCGCGCAGAGTCGCTCGATGGCGCGCGGGATATCGTTCAGTGCGAGGACCTGATCCACGCATCCCGTCTTGATCGCTTCGTTCGGCATGCCGAAGATGATCGCTGTCTGCGACGACTCGGCGATCGTGCGTCCGCCGCGTTCGCGGACGCGGCGGATCGCTTGCGCGCCGTCGTCGCCCATGCCGGTCATGATGATGGCCACGATGCGCTCGGCGCAGGCGTCGCTGGCGGTGGTGAGGAGGCGGTCGACAGATGGCGCGTAGAGATCGCTCGATTTCGCCGCGAACGTGCGCACCTGCAAGCCTTCGCTGACGCGGCGGATCTCCGTCTGCATCCCGCCGGGCGCGACGTAGATCGTGCCGCCTTTCAGCAGCTCGCCATCGTCGGCCTCCTTCACGGTGTAGCTGGTGAGTTTGTTGACGCGCTCCGCGAAAAGGCGCGTGAACGCCGGCGGCATGTGCTGCGCGACGACGATCGGAACCGGCAGCAGCGGCAGATTCTGAAAGACGTGCTGCAGCGCGGGCGGGCCGCCGGTGGAGCAACCGATGGCGACGAGCTCGATGCCGCCTTCGCACGCCGCCGGCGGCTCAACGTCGTGCGGCGCGACTTCCTCCTCTTCGACGATGCGCCGCCGCAGGTTCTCCATGCGGATGTCGGCGACCTGCAGGACTTTGGCGATGAGATCGCGCTGGATCTCTTCGAGACGCGGCGAGACGCGTCCGCCCGGTTTGGCGATGAAATCGACCGCGCCGAGATCGAGCGCCTTGAACACGCTGCGGTCGGACGAGCGCGACGACACCGCGATCACCGCCGTCGGCAGATTCGCCATCAGCCAGCGAAGAAAGGCGAAGCCGTCCATCACCGGCATCTCGAGATCGAGCGTGATCACGTCCGGACGATGCCGCATCGCCTGGCGGATTCCGTCCTCGCCGTTGACCGCCGTGGCCACGACGTCGATGTCCGGCGACGACGCCAGCATCCGCGAAATCGTCACGCGGTTGTATGCGGAGTCGTCGATGACCAAGGCTCGGAGCGGCATCACTTCTGGTACACCATGTCGTTCTTCAGGTGGCGCAGTTTGAACTGCGTGGAGAGCGAGATCAGCGACTCCGAGTGGCCGAGGAGGAGGTAGCCGGCGTCGGTGAGGCGGTTGAAGAAATTCGAGACCACCACCTTCTTCGACTGGTCGTCGAAATAGATGATCACATTGCGGCAGAAGATCACATCGAGGTGGCCGAGGAGCGAGACGCGCGGTTCGTCGTAGAGGTTCAGGCGGCCGAAGGAAACGCGGTTCCGAATGTCGTCGTGGATGTGCCAGGAGCCGTCTTCGTTGCGCGTGAAGTACTTGTCGCGCAGCGGTCCGTCGGTGGCGCGAAAGGCGCTCTCGCGATAGTGGCCGCGGCGCGCTTTGGCGAGCACCTGCTGGTTGATGTCGCTGGCGAAAATCTCGAACGCGGCGCGGTCGTAGTAGCCGGCTTCGTTCAGCAGCATGGCGATCGAGTACGGCTCCTCGCCGGATGAACAGCCGGCCGACCAGATACGGATTTTCTTGACCGACTTGCGCTCGAGGATCTCCGGCACGATCTCGTCGGCGAATGCGGCGAGCTGCGCCGGCTCGCGGAAGAAGTACGTCTCATTCGTCGTGACCAGGTCGTAGATCTGATCGAACTCGGCCTCGGCGCGCGGGTCGTATTGCAGGAAGTAGAAGTACTTCTGAAACGATTCGAAATTCAGCTCGCGCGCGCGCGGCGATAGGCGCTTCTGCAGCAGGTACTTCGAAGTGTCCGAGAACCACATCCCCGTCCGCCTGTAAATCTGATCCCGCATCAGCCTGAACACGTCGTCCGGCAGATCGAGATGGTGATTCAGGGACAGGTTGAATGTGGACATGACGAGTGACCAGTGGTCAGTGGCCAGTGGTCAGGAAGAGAAAACTGACCACTGGCCACTGGCCACTACCCTTTCATCGCTTGCAAAATCGCCGCGATCACCACCTCGCGACGGCTGTCGGCCGTGCGCCACGCCTCCTCCAGAAGATCGCGGTAGAGCTGTTTGTGCCGCACGAAGAGGTCGGAGACCTCGTCGAGAATCGCGCTGTTTTCGAGCGCCCGGAACAGATGCGGAAACGACTCGCGGTCCGGCAGCTTGTCGAGCGCCAGCACCGCCGACTGCTGGACGTATGTGTCGGGATCCTGCAGCGCGGTATGCAGCGCCGGCAGCGCGGTTCGGTCGCCGCGGACGGCCACCGCGGTCACCGCCGCGGCGCGGATGCGCCAGTCGGCATCCGTCGTCGCGAACATCAGATAGTCGAAGACCTCCTCGCCGGGCACGCGGCCGAGGGAGAGGATTGCCGCGCGGCGGACTTCGAGGTCGGACTCGTGCGCGCAGTCGAAAAGCACCCTCTTGGCCCGCTCGTCGCCCGACTTGCCGAGGGCCTCGATCGCGGCGATACGGACCGGCGGAAGATCGTGATCGAGGTGATGCACGAGTGGCTCGATCGCGTCGGGATTCCGATACTCGCCGAGTGCCTGCGCCGCGGAGGTGCGAATCCAGATGTCGGAGTCTTCGAGCGCCGAGATCAGCGGCTCGAGGCCCTGCGCCGGACGATGGCGAACGATCGCATTGATTGCCGCGAGACGCACGGACGTCGCTTCGTCGGCGAGGGAGAGCACGAGCGCGTCGGCGAAGCGTTCTTCGCTGAACATCCCCATCAGCGAGACAGCCTTCTGCCGGATGACCGGATCGCTGTCCTTCGACGCCAGCAGCAACTCGTCGTGGTAGCCCTCGCCCTGGATGTTGACGAAGACCGAGAGCGAGTTGAGCTTCATCGGCGTCGACGGGTTTTGGAGCAGGCGACGGATCTTCGACAGCACCTGCGGCTTGATTTCGGGGAACGCCGCCACCATCGCCGAGATCGCATTCACCGCGGCCTGCTGCGAGGCGACGTCGGCGTCATCGAGTTTGGCCAGCAGGTAATCGGCCGAACGCGGATCGACGATCTCGCCGAGCGTTTCGATCGCCAGCCGCCGGATCATCGCGTTTTCGTGATCGAGCAGCGGCAGGATGTTCGGGCCGGCGTCGCTGCCGCCGATCACATTCAGCACGCGCAGCAGGAGCGCGATGATCTCGTCCTCCTCGGCGGTGCGCAGTGCTTCGAGGATGGCCGGCACCGCGTTCGGACCGAAGTCGATCAGCGCCTGCGCGGCCGTTTCGGCGGAGTCGGGATGCTCGAGGCAAGTCATCAGCACCGGCAGCGCGCGCTCATCGCCCGACCAGCCGAGGAACTTGAGGATGAACGACTTCACATCGCGCTTCGGCGTGGCGTGCAGATGTTCAATGAGCGGATCGATTTTCGATTCCGGGAACGACTCGCGGAACTTGCGCTGGATGAGCAGCCGCTCCGTTTGCTCCACGATCTTCGGCTTGCTCGTCTCAGCGATCCGCACCAGCGCGCGCAGCGCTGTCAGGTTCAGCTTCTCGTCGGTCGCGATGATCCGCAGCAGAAACGAGACCGTGCCGACGTCGGCGATCTTGCCGACCGCTTCGAGCACCGGCTTGCGCAGCGACTTCTCCTTGTACAGCGGCAGGATGGCCGGCAGTGCGGCGCGGTCGCCGATCTCGCCGAGCGCTTCGATGGCGTGGAACTTCAGCCACAAATCCTCGCGCTGCAGAACGCGCAGCAGATGCGGCAGCGCGGCGGCGTCGCGATACTTGCCGAGCGACGAGACGATCGACGAGGAGACGTTGATGTCCGGCTCCCCTTCCAGCGTCTCCACGAGGATGTCGAAAGCATCGCTGCTGCGAAGATCGCCGAGGAGGTTGACGAGCGAAAGGCGGACATCGACGTCGCCTTCGATGCGCAGCCGTTCGACGATCGGAATGATCGCGCCCTCGCCAATCCTGATCAGCGCCTCGGTGGCGGAATTGCGCTTGCCGGCGTTATCCGCATCGGCCAGCGCGTCGAGCAATCCGGTGACGACCTCGGGCTGCGGATCGCGCACGAAGCCGTCGACGATGGTCTTGCGCACGCGCCAGTCCTTGTCGCCGAGCAGCTCGAACATCAGCGCGTAGTCGCGCTCGTCGACCATATGCGCGACTAGGTAGGCCGCCTTCTGCCGCGCATCGGGATCGGCGGAGCGCGCCTGTTCGATGAGAAGCGGGTCGGCGTTCATCGATCTGTCCCCGTCATCAGCCGGCCCATCTCCTCGCGCTTCATGCGCACGAACTGCTGGAGCGTCTCCGAAAAAATCTCGGTGTTCTGGCGCACGCGCAACGGCACGCGCGAGTCGTAGTAGTTGCGGCCCTCGGCGATTTCATTTTTCAGCACGTCGAAGAAGTTGTCATCGCGGATGCCGACTTCCACCTTGCCGGGATGGTAGATGACGATGTCGCTGAGTATGAGCCGCGCCAGGCGCCGCGCTTCGTCGTACTCCGTCGGCTCGACCAGCAATTCCTCGGTGTGCCCGACCTGGGGGAACAGTTTCCGGATGATCTGCCGGAACTCTTTTTCCGGAATCTGCTCTTCGATGTATTCGTCCGCGCCGTAGAGATTCGTCGGATTCGCGCGGAAGCGATTGGCGCGGAAGAGCGCACCGATGAGGATGATGCGCGTGTCTCCGAGCGACGAATCCGCGCGGATATCCTCGGTCACTTCGACGCCCAAGCGGCCCTTGAGGTAGACATTGACGATCGCCAGGTCTGAGCGCGAACGCTTGATGAAGTCGAAGGCGGGCTCGCCGGTCTCGAACGTCGTCACATCAAATCCGAGCCGGCGAAGATGCTCGGCGAGGAAGGAGCGGAACGGGCGAGGCTCGTCGGCGATGACGGCGGTGCGGCGTTTCGGCGGCACTGGAGTGTTGTGCAGCGTCGCGGGCTGATCGCCTCGCGGCTGCGCCGCGTACGCGGCCGGCTTGAGCACCATTTGGTTCTTGCACGATGGGCAGGCCACGCGGACGGCGCGCGTCAGCGGCTCGGGGATCGCCGCGCGAAACCGTGCGCCGCATTGTTTGCAGGTAAGGTCCATGAGGTCAGGCGAGTAGCTTGTCCAAATCGAGCAGGATCGTCAACGCATTGGCGTGGCGGAAGACGCCGCGGACGGCTTCGCTCAGCTCACTCGAATGGACGACGGGGTGCGGCTCGACGGCGGCGGAGTCTACTTTGAGCACGCGCAGGACACGATCGACTTCGAAGCCGAGGATCTCGCCGGCGCGCTCGACGACGATGACGCGCGCGTCATTGCCGCCGGCCGCGAGCGGATGCCGCAATTTGCGGCGGACGTCGATGACCGTGACCATCGTCCCGCGCAGCGAGATGATCCCGACGATGGTGGGATCGGCATTCGGCACCTGCGTGGCGCCGCGCGGGGTGATGATCTCGACGAGGTGCTCGATCGAGACGGCGTACTGCTCGCCCGCGATGATGAACGTGAGCAGCTCGACCTGATCGGCCGAGGTGGTTTCGGTTTCGCGTTCGATGAAGCCTTCGCGGCGCTGGCCGGCGGTGGCTTTGAATTGGTCGAGTTTGGGAGACGAGGGTGTGGGGAGTGGGGTGTGGGGTGTGGGAGCGGGGCTAACCGCCGGCTCCGCCTTCGTCGGCACTGTGTCTTTTGCAGTTGGCGACGGCGACGGCGCAATCTCGGCAGGCACGGGCTCCGACTCCCCACCCCCAACACCCGACCCCCTCTTCGCCTTCTTGCGGATTTTTACGAGATCAACCATGGACGTGGTCGATCCTCTCATCTTTCGGTGGGACCTCGCGCAGCCGGTGCTCGCGCGCGGCGGCGGAAATGCGCGCGGCGTCGATCGTCTCGGCGTCGTCGCCGAACGCGTCGAGCAGCGCCGTTGTAGCGAGCGTGTTGAGCACGCGCGGGATTCCTCCGCTGACGGCGTGCATGGCGCGGACGGCATCCTCGGTGAACGGATTCCGCGCGCCGCCGGCGATGCGGATGCGATGCTCGATGTAGTTCACGGTCTCGTCGAGCGTCAGCGGGCCGAGGCGATAGCGCATGCCGATCCGCTGGCGCAACGGCGCGTAGTGCGCGCGTTCGAGCCGCGTCTCCAGCTCGGGCTGGCCAATCAGCAGGACCGAGAGCAGATTTTGATCGTCGAGCTGGAAATTGGTCAGCAGGCGGATCTCGTCGAAGGTCGATTTCGTCGGGATGAGCTGGGCCTCGTCGATGATCAACACCGGCTCGCGGCCGGCTTCGTACAACTCAAAGAGTTTGGTGTGAATCTGATCGAGCAACTCGTTGCGAAAACGCGCCGGCTGAATTCCGAGCCCCGAGGCGATGGAGCGGAGGAGTTGTGTCGGCGTGAGGCGCGGATTGATCAGCAGGATGACCGGCCGGGCGTCGCCGATGCGGTCGATGAGCGCGCGCGACAGCGTGGTCTTCCCAGACCCGATCTCGCCGACCAGCAGCGACAGCTCCTTTTCCTCGACCGCGTACTCCAGCCGCGCCAGCGCCTCGCCGTGCTGCGCGCTTTCGTACAGAAATCCCGGATCGGGCGTTTTGCCGAAGGGCTTGGTGGTAAGGCCGAAGAATTCTTCGAACATGGCTTCTCGCTAAACCAGAAAAACCGTTTTCACCACAGAGACACAGAGATCACAGAGGATTTTTTCTCTGGGTCCTCTGTGCCTCTGTGGTTTAACGGTTTGCTCTTCAAACTAGAACCCCCGCCCGCATCTCCCGCGCCGCCCCGCCGAATGCGTCGATCAACGTTCCGACGTCGATCACCAGCACGATTTCTCCTTCGCCGACTTCCGTCGCTCCGGCGATGCCGGGAATCGTTTTCAACCGCTCGCCAATCGACTTGATTACGACTTCCTGCTGGCGCACGAGCGCGTCGACGAGGATGCCGGCCACTTTCTCGCCGGAGCGCGTGACGACCACGAACCATTTCGTGTCTGGACCTTCCTCGCGGTCGCCGTCGAGACGGAAGGCGTCGGCGAGGCGCAGAAGCGGCAGGGTGAAATCGCGCAGCGTGAAAACTTCGCGGCGCTCGACCGTGCGGATGTCGCGCGAATAGATGCGCAGCGATTCTTCGACCGAGGTCAGGGGAATTGCGAACTGCTCGCCGGCGGCGCGGACGACCAGCGCCTGGATGATGGCCAGCGTGATCGGCAGCATGATCCGGAACGTCGTCCCCTCGCCGGGGATGGAGAGGATGTCGATCGAGCCTTTCAACTCCTGCAGGTTTTTCTTGACGACGTCGAGGCCGACGCCGCGGCCGGAGATTTCGCTCACGGCTGAGGCGGTGGAAAAACCCGGCGTGAAGAGCATTTCGTACGCGCGCTGCTGGTCGAACGGATCGTGCTGCGCGATCAGATTGCGCTTTACCGCCGACTTGCGCACCAGTTCCGGATCGATGCCGCGGCCGTCGTCGGTTACGTCGAGCACGACCGAGTTGCCCTGCTGATACGCGTTCAGCGTGACTTTGCCGATCGGATTTTTTCCCTTCGCCACGCGCTCGTCAGCCGCCTCGATGCCGTGGTCGAGCGCGTTGCGGATGATGTGCATCAACGGATCGGTCAGCTCTTCGACCATCACCTTATCGAGTTCCGTGTCTTCGCCGCGCAGTACCAGCTCGATCTCTTTGTTCAACTCGCGCGCGGTTTTGCGCACGGTCCGCGACAACTTCGCGTAGATCTGTCCGACCGGCACCATGCGCGTCTCAATGACCGACTTCTGCAGCTCGTTGAGCTTGCGGTCGAGGTTGCGCGCGATCTTGGTCAGCTCGTGCGCGGTGAGCCGGGCCTGCTGCAGCGCCTCGCCCTGATGCAGCGAGCGCGTGAGCGAATCGAGCTGCGTCTTCTCGATGATCAATTCGCCGACGATGTTCATGACGTGATCGAGTTTGCTGATGTCGACGCGCACGGTCTGCGAGATCGAGCGTAGCGATTGTTCTTCCTCCGCCTCCGGTTCGACGATCGTTTGCGCTTCCGTTTTCCGCAGCGACGTCACCTTCCCCTCGGGGACGAGCGCGCTGACGGCGTCCGCGTCGAGGATCGACCCGTACAACAGCCGGAAGGCGATGCCCGATCCGCCGCTGCTGTCGATGGCCGGCAGCGTGGAGATCACCTCGCCCGACGCGTTCAGCAGCTCCGTCAGTGCGCGCAACCGTTCGTCGAAGTCGCTGAAATCGAAGCGCACCTCGACGGCCAAGATCTGCTTCCGCGCCCGCACGTTTTCCTGCAGGCGATGCTCTTCATACTCGGTGAGCGATTTCCGCGTCTGCTCGTCGAGCGTCAATTCTTCAAACGGATTCTCGTGTACACGCGCCGGCTGATTCGTGACCAGTTGATGGATGCGGCGCGTGAGGCCGGTGACGTCGATCAGGCCGCCCACCGACGGATCGCTGACCGAGATGACGAGCCGGTTGAGCGAATCGATGGCGTCGTAGAGGAGATCGATGAGCTCTTTCGTAATCTCGATCTTGCCCATACGGAGCCGGTCGAGCATGTCCTCGAGGCTGTGCGCCAGCTCGGAGATTTCGCCGAAGCCGAGCATGCCCGCGAGGCCTTTGAGCGAGTGCACTTCGCGAAAAATTTTGTTGATGACCTCGGGGCGCACATCCCGCCCCTGCGACTCGAACTCGACCAGGTCGCGCGAGAGCGTATCGAGCAGCTCCTCCGCTTCGCCGGTGAACTCGTCCCGGGCCCGATCGTCTTCTTTGGACATTGCGGGCATTGTAGCGGGCGTTGTAACGTCCGCGCCCATGGCGGCGCAGCTCATCGACGGCAAACAGGTGGCGAAGACGATCGAGGCGGAGGTCATCGCCGCGATTCGCTCTCTCGGCATCGCGCCCGGTCTCGTGGCCGTTCGCGTGGGCAACGATCCGGCTTCCGAGGTCTATGTGCGGAGCAAAGCGAAAAAGGCGCGCGAGTTGGGGCTGCGCGGCGATGAGTTGATCCTGCCGGAGTCGACAAGCGAAGCGGAGCTACTCGCGCACATCGATCGCCTCAATCACGACGACGCAGTCGATGGAATCCTCGTCCAGCTTCCGCTGCCGCCGCAGATCGATGCGAAGAAGGTGATCGACGCCATCGATCCGTCGAAAGACGTGGACGGCTTTCATCCGATCAATGTCGGCAAGCTGCACCTCGGGCGGCCGACTCTGGCCCCGTGTACGCCCGCCGGCGTGATCCGGTTGATCGAATCGACGGACGTGACGATCGCCGGCAGTAACGCGGTGGTGATCGGACGGAGCGACATCGTCGGAAAACCGATGGCCGCGCTGCTGCTCCAGCGCAACGCGACGGTGACGATCGCCCACTCGCGCACGCGCGACCTTCCTTCGGTCGTGCGCGGCGCCGACATCGTCGTCGCAGCCGTCGGCAAGCCACTGCTGGTGACGCGCGAGATGGTTCAACCCGGCGCAGTCGTCATCGACGTCGGGATGAACCGTCTCGGCGCGTCCGACGCCCGCCTCGTCGCGCACGATGACGAGAAATCGCGGCTGCTGGCGAAGAACGGCACGGTGCTCGTCGGCGACGTCGACTTCGCCCGCATCCGCGAAGTGGCGGGCTGGATCACGCCCGTCCCCGGCGGCGTCGGCCCGATGACGATCGCCATGTTGATGCGCAACACCGTCACGGCCGCGGAATGGCGGCGGCGATGATCCTTCGCACCGGCCTGACCGGCGGAATCGCCAGCGGCAAGTCGACGATCGCGCGCATCTTCGCGTCGCTCGGCTGTATCACCGTCGATGCCGATCAGATCGTGGCGCGCCTCTACCAGCCCGGCGAGACGGGACACGAGGCGCTCGTCCGCACTTACGGCGCCGGCATCCTCCTGCCGGACGGCGCGATCGACCGCCGCAAGCTCGCGGACGTCGCGTTCGCCAGCGACGACGCGGCGAAAGCGCTGAACGCGCTGATCCATCCACTCGTCGTTGCCGAGGAAGTGCGGCTGATGGACGAAACGCGCGAGGGCATCGTGATCGTCGAAGCGACGCTGTTGATCGAAGCCGGCGGCAAGGACCGTTACGACCGCATCGTGATCGTCGACGTCGATCCGGAGATACAGCTCGTCCGCGCGGTCGCGCGCGGGATGTCGCGCGAGGATGCCGCGCGGCGGATCGCCCACCAGATGCCGCGCGAGGAGCGCCTGCGCCACGCGGATTACGTCATCGACAACAGCGGGGATCTGCATGCTGCGGAGGCGGAGACCAGGCGCGTCTTCGTGGCGTTGCAGCGCGACTTGCGTCACTGACCAAAGGGGGCGGGTTCACGCGGAGACGCGGAGGGGCGGAGAAAAACAAAACGCCCCGCCCGGGGGGCGGGGCGTTCGAAGCAGATTGTCGCGAAGAGTTAGTGCTTCTTGGTGGTCGACTTCGTGGTGGTCTTCGCCGTGGTCGAGGTCGTGCCGGTGACGGCCGTGCCGGTGGTCGCAGTCGTGCCGGTCGTATCGGTCGACATCGCGCCGGTGCTCGTGGTGCTGGTCACCGTGCTGGTCGTATCGGTCGACATCGTGCCGGTCGTGCCGGTCATCGACGTATCGGTAGTCGCCGACGTCGTGGTGCTGGACGTCGTGGAGCTGTCGGTGGCGACGGCGCCGGTGTCGGTCACGTTGTTGTTGTTCGTTTCGCTCTTGCAGGCGTAGCCGAAGACGGCCAGGGCCAGGATGGTGATGAGAATCAGGGTCTTCTTCATTTGTCTTTCCTCTCAGATGGTTGCTTGTGAATCGGTTGCTGCGACATGAGGTGCGATGCCGGATTCCTGGGAGTGCCTGCCTCACCTCCTTCGCATCTGCCGAATTTTGAAACTCGCGGCGAGGCAAAGCGCCCCGCAAGCCGGATCGTTTTCAGGGTCGGGAGGAAATCAGCAAGAGAAATGCCACGGCAGCGTCCGCAACAAAGACGCCCCGCCGAACTGCGGCGGGGCGTCTCGAAACTGCAAATCGCGAATCAGTGCTTCTTGGTGGACGACGTGGTGGTCGTGCCGGTGGTGCCCGACGTCGTCGTCGAGGTCGTGCCGGTGGTCGACGTAGCCGTCGTCGACGTCACGGCAGTGCCCGAGGTGTCGGTCATCGTGCCGGACGGCATGGCCGAGGTGGTCGTGGAGCCGGTCGTGTCGGTGGCCATCGTGCCCGTGGTCGTGGACGTGTCGGTCGCCATCGTCGACGCCGTGTCGGTCGCGGTCGCGCTCGTGTCGGTGTTGTTGTTGTTGGTTTCGCTCTTACAGGCGAAGCCGAAGACGCTCAGCGCGAGAACCGTGACGAGAACCAGAAGTTTCTTGCTCATAATGTTTTTCCTCTCGATAAAGTGTTTTTGTGGAAGTCGGGTTGGTTGAAAAAGAGTGCCTGCTCACCCCCCTTGGCAATCGATTTGAAATGGTCTCCGCGAAGCGGGCTGCTTCGCAACCTGGGATTCGGAATCGGATTTCTACACTATTCGTAGCACAGTTTCGCAACGTTGATGCCAGCCCGGAAATAAACAGTTCGAAAATGGAACCCGCGCCGGTGGCCGATCGTATCGGTCTTGCAGCCGGGGGCACAACGAGGAAGGATGAGCGTACGGCGCTCGACGAGCGGTTATAGTCTAGGACGAACGTCATCATGTCAAGCGCCCCCGCTTCGCTCCACCCCGTTCCGCGGCCGCCCGTCGCCGGCATGGTGCAGTCGTTCGACGGCACGCCGATCGCGTACGACTACTACGATCAGACGTCGCGCTCGCTGGTGCTGGTCATCCCAGGCTTCTGGCGCGACCGGCGGCATCCCTCAATGCTGGCCCTCGCATCACACCTCACCGAGCTCGGTTACCGCACCGCAATCACCGACCCGCGCGGCCACGGCGACAGCGGCGGGACCTACGGTTTCAACCTCTACGAGCATTACGACACGGCAGCGGTCGCGGAGGAACTGTTGCGGAGGCTGCCGATCGAGTCGATCACGATCGTGGCGCTTTCGTATGGTGCATCGGTCGCGATCTCGACCGCCGCGCGGCACAAGCTGCCGATCGCGTCGCTGCTGCTGATCTCCGCCGTGGCCGATTTCAGCAAGATCACGCCGCGTATCAATCCGTTCACACTGCACCGCCACATCGCGCTGTCGCAAGCGCTCAAGCGGCCGCACTTCGACTGGCAGTTCCGGCGCAGCCCGAAGCTGCAGGCCATCGATGACGTTCGCGATGTGCACGCGCCGATCTGTCTCGTGCACGTGAAGAACGATTGGCTCATCGGCCACGATCATTCCCTCGCGCTCTACGAAGCCGCGAACGAGCCGAAGGAGTTGCACGTGATCGATATCCCCGGCAACTACCACGCCGACCGCATCTTCTCCGTCGCCGCCAGTGAGATCGATCCGCTGTTCACGGACTTTCTGCGCAAGTACACGGCGGTGTGAGGCCGCGCGAGATTCAGCAGGGAGACGGTTCACGCGGCGACGCGGAGGGGCGGAGAAAACCTCGATGAACATCGGCGACGAAATCACCATCACACCTACGGAGCTCGTCGCGGGCGGAGCGGCGATCGCGCGCGTCGATGGGTTTCCGATCTTCGCGACGAACGTGTATCCCGGCGACGTCGCCGTGGTGCGGCTGCTCGAGGTGAAGAAGGGGTTCGCGCATGCGGACCTCGTCCGGATCATCGAGCCGAGTCCGTTCCGGCGCGCGATGCCGTGTCCGGCCGCGAATGAATGCGGCGGATGCGACTGGACCGCGCTGCGGCTCGACAAGCAGCTCGAAGCCAAGCAGCGGATTCTGACGGAGTCGCTGCGTCGCATCGGCAAGATCGATCCGGAATCGCTGCCGCCGATCGCGATCCATCCCTCGCCGCTGAATTACCGGCTGCGCAGCCGCCTCCATCGCGACGGCGAGAAGGTCGGCTTCTACGCGATGCGCACCAACGACGTCGTACCGTTGCCGCGCGAATGTGAAGTGGTCGGTCTGCAAACGCGCGAGCATCCGCGCGACGGCGAGACCTGGGAAGTCGACGGGAAGCTCATCGCCGAGGGCGAGTTGATGATCGACGGCTATCACGTCACCACCGATGCCTTCTTCCAGGTCAACCGTCACCTCCTCGGCACGATGCGAAAGCTGGTAACGGACATCGCATCGCGCGCGGCGAAGAAAAGCTCAGCGATCGATCTTTACTCCGGCGTCGGATTCTTCAGCCGCCCGCTGGCGGAGTTGTTCGACCACGTCACCGCGGTCGAAGGTGCAGAAGCCGCGCATGAGTGCGCGAAACGCAATGTACCGGCGAACGTCACGCTCGTAAACGCCCCCGTCGAATGGTGGGTCGAGCGCATGCCGCGCGCCGATTTTGTTTTTCTCGATCCGCCGCGCAGCGGAGCGCGACGCAACGTCATCGACGCAATCGCCGTCCGCACGAACGCAATGGTTTGCTTCCTCGCCTGCGATCCGGTAACGTTCGCCCGCGACGCGAGCCGGCTGATCGCGTCAGGTTGGCGACTCGCTTCGCTCGACCTCCTGGACCTCTTCCCCAACACGCATCACGTGGAAACGCTCGCTTCGTTCGAGCGTGCGTAGCGATGTCCCCGCCGCACTTCCGCTGATCTTCTACGCCGCCGGTCTGGCCCTCGGGCATTCGTATGCCGAGGCGATCGGATTCGCGTGCGTAGCCGTGCTGCTGATCGCGATTCGCAAAACGCGAATGGCCATGCTCTGCCTCGCGCTCGCGGGCGGCGTGTGCGCGGCCACGCATGCGCGCGTGCGAAGCGTTGACGACGATCGCGCGATTGCGCCGCTGATCGCCGATCGCTTCGTGACCATCGTTGCGCCGATCGATCGCGACTGGTCCTCGCGCGGCGAGGCGCACGTGCTGCGTTGCGCGCATTTCGTCGCGGACGGCGTCGCCATCGACCTGCCGATCACGATCTACACGCGGTTTCCGCCGCCGGCGATCGACATGCAGCGCTTCGTTCGTGCCGAGGGCTTTCTGAGGCGCAGCGAAAAAGGTGACGCCGTGCTCACCGTGAAATCGCCGCGGCTGATGTCATACGAAGGCGCGCTGAATCCGCTCGCGCCATCCGCGTGGAACCGTGCGCTAGCCAATCGCATCCGTCCATTCGCGAACGCGTATCCGACCGAGGTCGCGCTCGTCGAGGCGCTCACCCTAGGGCGCGGCGAGCGGCTGACGGACGATGTCCGCGACAGCTACAAACGCGGCGGCACGTATCACCTGCTGGTCTTCTCCGGACTGCAGATCGCGTTTGCGGCGGCATTGATTGCGTTGGCGTTGCGCTGGCTGCACGCGCCGCGCGCGGGCGACTGGTCGATGCTAATTTTCGCGATCGCCGCCCCGCTGTTCATCGGACCGACAGCGTCGGTGTCCCGCGCCAGCATCGCCATCGGTGTGTATGCGATCTCGCGCATCCCGCACCGTCCGACCACGCTCGAAAACCTCTGGTGCGTGGCCGCGCTGCTGCGGTTGATCATCGCACCGCACGATCTGGTCGAGCCGGCGTTTCATCTGACGTACGCCGGCGCCGCCGCGCTCCTCTTCGCCGGAAAAGCATTCGCGACGCGGCGCACGCGATGGCTCACGTACGCGGCGTCGGCCGAACTGTCGATCACGCCACTCACGCTGTTCCACTTCCATCAATACGCGCTCGGCGGATCGCTGATGACGCTGCTGTTGACGCCGATCGTGTTCGCGATGCTGATCGTGTCCGCGGCCATCTGCGCCCTTCCGTGCGCGGCGCTCTTCGGCGTCATCGGCGCGCTTCACAAGGTCTGCACGTTCGTGAACGGCGCCGCGTCGCCGATGTGGGGCTACTTCGCCGCGCCGCCGCTGCTCGCGATCATTTGCGGCTACGCGATGGCGATGCTTTCGATCGCATTTCTGCACGGACGCATTCGCGCGCTGGTGATCCTCGCGGCGATGTTGATTCCAATCGCCGCCGCGCAGATCGTCGGACGCGCGGACGTGACCGCACCGCGGCTGACGATGCTCGACGTCGGCCAGGGCGACGCGCTCCTGCTCCGCTCTCCGCACCACGTCGTCCTCATCGACGCCGGCGGCCGCCTCGGTGATGCCCATTTCGGCGAACAGGAGCTACTGCCAATGCTCGTCGACCGCGGCGTCCGTCGCATCGACGTCGCGGTGCTGACGCACGTGCATCCCGATCACTGCGGCGGACTGCCGGCCGTGCTCGAAAACCTCGACGTCGGCAGCGTCTGGATTTCGCCGCGCCGTTTCCGCGGCGACTGCGCGCAGCGCGTGCTCGAAGCCTGCTCGCGCCGGGCCATTCCGATTCACCTCGTGCGCGACGGCGACGTGCGCGACGCCGGCGGCATGTCGCTGCACGCATTCGTCGCTGCCCATACGTTCAAACACTCGCCGGAAAACAACAGTTCGGTCGTGCTGCGCGTTGGCATCGGCCGCTGGACGGCGCTCCTGACCGGCGACATCGAGCGCGATGCCGAGGAGTCTCTGGCGTCGCAGGAGATTCGGGCCGACGTGCTGAAGGTCGGACATCACGGCAGCAAGACGTCATCGACGCCGCCGCTGCTGGACGCCGTTCATCCGCGCATCGCGTTGATTTCCTGCGGGCTGCACAACCTGTTCGGCCATCCGCATCCGAGCGTTCTCGAATCGCTGCGAAGCCGCGGCATTCATTCATGGAGGACGGATCGGAACGGCACGATCGACCTCGATTTCCTCCCGGCACAGATCGTCGTCCACCAGCAATTTGACACTCCCCGGTGAGCGGCCTAGAGTGAATTTCCCTCATGTCGTCCACACTTCTGCGGCTCGGACTCTGGGTCATCCTGTTGGTCGTCATTCTCTACGTGCTGCAGCAGACGTACGAAGACGCGCCGTTCGTCGACTTCTTCGCCCCGGCCCTGCTGCAGAAGGCTTTGGCCCTGGGCGGAATCCTTGTCGGCGCCGGCATCGTGATGCGCATCCTCGAACGGGGCGCGAAATCCGTCGTTGTGAGGAATCGCTGCGTGGTCTGCAGAACGCCGATCGAGCACGGTGCCATCTACTGCCGCGAGCACCTTCGCCGCGTCCTCAATCGCGAGGACGACCGGACGCATCGGACCCGCGTGAAGTAATCGCCGCTGTCGCGAACAATGCGGCCGGCAATCCGATCAGGAACATGTGCACGACGACGCTGCACGAAACCCACAACAGGTTGAAGCGCGTCGGCCTCGCCGCGTTCGACAGCGGGATGACGACGTAGTTCATGAAGATGTAGACGAGGATGCCGTAGATAATGCCGCAGATGACAGCGTGACGCGTCAGCAGCGGCAACGACTTTGCGGCGATCCAATAGACGATCACGATGCTGAATGCGATGAAGTAATGAAGTGCCGCGCCGAGGAGCGCGCTGTTCATGCCGCCGTTGAATGAGGCTTTCCCAAGCACTCCGGCGGCGACGCTTTGGAAAACGCGCGTCGGGGCTACGCCGCGGAAGGACCAGAAGAGGATGGCGTACGTGATGTCCAGCGATCCGACGACGATTCCACCGGCGATGAGTTTTCGCATTTGGGGGAATGTAGCAGATGCAGTTCATCCTGACGGCGAGCGAAGCGAACCGTCAGGATCTCCGGTGGCGCCGCGCGGTCCGAGACGATGGCACGGGCTGCGCGGTATCACCGGAGATCCTGAGCCGTCGTTCGCGCTTCGCGCTCGGCGGCTCAGGATTAAGGCGTTGACGGCGGCGGCACCCTCTTCTTCGTCGCCTGCTCGAATGAATACGCGAGTCTCAGCAGCGTCGGCTCGCTGCAGGCCATCCCGGTGAAGCTCACGCCGTACGGCTGCGGCAGTGCTTTGAACGATTCCGGGAACACCGTCGTCGGCGCGTTCGGGACCATCGCCCAGGGGACGATCACGGTCGGGTAGCCGGGACGCGCGGCGATCGAGGCGCCGCCTGGGCCGGGGAAGAGGAGCGCGTCGAGGTTCTGCGACTTCATCACCTCGTCGATGCCGTGCGTGGCGCTGAGGCGGATGTCGTTGGCGCGGTCGGATTCGTAGCGGGCCTTGAAGAGATCGAGATCCATGGCGTCGGAGATGTCGAGCAGCGACTGGCCGTATTTGATCGCGCCCATCTTCTGATGGTCGGTGTTCCACTTGCGCAGCTCGGCCAGCGACTTCACCGGCGCGGCGGTGCCGAGGGATGCGAGCCACTTGTTGAAATCGCGCTCCATGCCGTAGGCGAGATCGATCGAGCACTTCTTCCCCTTCACGTCGTCCATGTCGGTGCAGACGCCCCAGAGGTAGTAGTTGTCGGCCGCGTTCTTGTCGATGACGCTGGGGATGTCGGCGGGATCGACGACGATCGCGCCCTGATCTTTGAGCACGGCGATGGCGTCATTCATCGCCTTGGTCTGCTCGGGATTGAGTCCGCCGCGCGGCGTGGTCGCGCCGGGCGTCGTGAACTTGTCATAGAAGCCGGCGCGCGGGATGCCGATGCGCGCGCCTTTCAGTCCGTCCTTTTTCAGGAACTGCACATAGTCGTGATTCGGCGGCGGGGTGCAGCGCGTCGTGGCCGCATCGTTCGGATCGGGATTGTTGCCTTCGAGGACGCCGAAGAGGATCGCGGTATCGGTGACGAACTTCGCCATCGGACCGGCTGTGTCCTGATCGGCGGTGATGGGGATGACGCCGTAACGCGAGATGCGGCCGACGGTCGGCTTGATCGCGGCGAGCATGTTCTGGTTCGCCGGACTGAGGATCGATCCCGAGGTCTCGCTGCCGACGTTCGCGGCCCAGAAGTTTGCGGTGGTGCCGGCGCCGGAGCTGGAGCCGCCGGTGGCGAGGGCGGGACGTCCGTCGCCGGTTTCGGCGCGCGGATCGCGGCGCGGGTCGTACGGATTGAAGCCGTAGCCGTTCAGCGCGTTGTAGTTCGTCGGCATCGGCGGATTGCCGGCCACCCAGTTCGCCAGCTCGGTGAGCTGCGTCTTGGCCATGATGATGGCGCCGGCATCGCGCAGGTTCTTCGTCAGCGTGGCGTCGTACGGCGGGACGAGATTCACAAACGCCAGCGCCCCGCCGGTGGTCGGCAGGTCGGTGGTGTGGATGTTGTCCTTCAGCGCGATCGGAATGCCATGCAGCGGTCCGCGAATCTTTCCGGCCGCACGTTCGCGATCGCGCTCGTCCGCTTCCTTCAGCGCATTCGGATTGACGGTGATCGCCGCGTGCAGCTTGTCCTCGTACGTGGCGATGCGGATGAGGTACTGCAGCACCAGCTCATGCGAGGTGACGCGCCCATCTTTCAACGCGGCCTGCATGTCGGAGATGCTCGCCTCGACGACGTTGAACGGAGCTGCCTTTGGTTTCGTAGCGGCGGATGCGGTGACGGTGATGGCAAGAACGAGGAGGGCGGACGTTACGGCGCTCTTCATGGGCGGGGATTGTAAGTGCTCGCGCAACCGGAGAGACTGACATCCTGAATCATGGCGACGTTTGATGAATGCGCGACTCGCGGCATATTTCGCGAAGCTTTGGAGTGCGGTGGCAAGGCCACCGCTTTGGGAGGGAGGGGGACGGTGATCATCGCGCAGACGTAGCAAGCATCACACGCTGCGGGTCATCACGATTCCACCGCCCTCCCAAAGCGGTGGCCTTGCCACCGCATTCCAAAGTGCTTCGCACGAAACGGGCGCCACATTTCATCCACAACTTTCAGGATGACCGCTACCCCTCTGTCTCCGGCACGTTCCTACGCTCGCGGCGACGGCGCTCTTCGAATGCAAACCGCGGACGGTTTTCCTGCGGCACTTCCATCCGGTCTTCGCTGATTTCGCGCGGGATGACGGTGATGTATCCGAGGTCGAGGTGGACGTGATCGTCGGCGTTCTGGCCGGTCACGTGGCCGTAAGGCAGCACATGAATGTCGTCGCTCAAATCCTCGGCGATGCCGTTGTATTTGTCGATCGAATCTTTCCCGCGAAGAATGGTCGTGCCGATGCGATAGACGTCGGCGGCCGTGGCCCACATGTGCGGCGTCGCGGTCTGCGAGAGCTTGTGCGACGGCGAACGATACGCGCCGTTGACGGCGATGTGCACCGAGGCGCCGACCTCGCGCCGGAACTGCTCCAGGTAAAAGGCCAGCACGCGCACCGCGCACGGAACGTAACGCGGGAACTGCTGCAACCGCGGTGCTTCCTTGAGATCGACGAGGACAAATTCGTTGAGGCCGAAATGCGGCGACAGGCGGATGCTCACCGCCGCCTCGTGGTCCGGGATTTCGTAAAAATAGCGCGGCAGGCGATGCCGCCGGTCCTGCACGTCGCGCAACATCTCGCCCGGTTTGAGCAGCGACCGCAACTCGTCATCGAGATCGAAGGCGTCGACCACCTTGATCGACTCCTGATCACTCATACGTCAGCCCGGCCAGCGTGTTGTAGATGTCGCGCGAGACGTCGGCGACGGCGGTGCCGCGCGCTTTGTCCGGTCCGAACTGCGTGAGGATGACCAGCACGTATGGCTCCCGGCCTTCCAGAAAGACGATTCCGGCGTCGTGATGCACGGTCGAGATATTGCCCGTTTTGTGTGCAACCCGCGCGGCCTTCGGAAGACCCGCGGGGATGCCGCTGCGGTATTGCTGATCGAGCATGATCTCCAGCATCTCTTTGCACGCGTCTTCGGAAAACGCTTTGCCGTCCGCGATGACGCGCAGCATTTTCAGCAGGCCGTTCGCGGTGACTTCGTTGTTCAGACCCGCGGCGAACGCGGCCTGATCTTCGACGCCGCGCAGCACGCGCACGCCGTCGATGTCCAGCTCATCGAGTGCAAACTGAATCGTCTCGATGCCGATGACGTCGACGAGCAGGTTCGTGGCCAGGTTGCTCGACTTCGTGATCATCCAGTACGCCAGCTCTTTGACCGTGAGCGTCTTGCCGAGGTGGCCGTAGACGTCGGGATCGGCATCGCGGCCGAGGTCGAGCATGAACGGCTCCTGGTTGACGATGCTGGTGAAGCGGTTGCGCACGTGGACGGGCGAGTCGAGCGCGAGCTCGCCGCGATCGATTTGGCGGAAGACGCCGAGGAGCACGGCCAGCTTCATCGTCGATGCGGCGTGGAAGTAATGGTCGGCGTTGAACGACCATTGGATCGTGGTCTGCGCGTCCCAGAAAGAGATGCCGAGCTCCTCGAGATCGTGGTCCTTCTTGATTTTGAGAACGTTGCGATAGAGAGAAATCTCGGACGCGGCGACCGAGTCGGTCGGCGGTGGTACAGGCAATTTTTCGTTGTCGGGTTTCGACTTCAACTTCATTGCGGCGCGAATGGTACTGAATCCTCGGCGATGCCGTTGCAAGTTTCGGGCGCTGTTGCGTTTCATCGTCCGGCCGCGCGAAGCCAGCGCCCGATCTGACCGATGCCGTAGTTGATGTCGTCGAGCGATGCGGCGTACGAAATGCGCACGAACCCTTCGCCGAGCGAGCCGAATGCGACGCCGGGAATGACCAGCACCGCGGCATCGGTGGCGAGCGTTTTCGCGAAGGTGACGGTGTCGCACGCGGGCACCGGCACGAACGCGTAGAACGCGCCGGCCGGCGGCGGGATCGTCACTTCGAGCTCGCGTTCGATCGCGGCCAGCGCTTTCTCGCGCTGCTTTCCGAACTGCGCGCGGATGCCTTCACACCAGGAACGATTCCAATCGGGACGGATGAGAATGGCCTCGGCCAGCGACTGCGAGAATGAGGATGCACAAGTTGCGATGTACTGATGTGCGGTGACGATCGGTTTCATCACCGCCTCGGCGGCGATGGCCCAGCCGAGGCGCAGGCCGGTCATGGCGTGGCTCTTGGACATCCCGCCGACGACGATGACGTTGTCGGACAGTCCGAGCATCGACGGCGGCGGTTCGTCGTACCAGATCTCGCGATAGACCTCGTCGCTGACGACGAGCGGGCCGGCGTTGGCGATCGTTCGCAGTGTCTCGCCATCGATCACACTGCCGAGTGGATTCGACGGCGAGTTGACGACGATCAGCTTCGTCTTCGGCGTGATTTTCTTCAGCAGCGCATCGATGTCGACGCGCCACTCGGGCGGTTCGAGGTCGTAGGTCACCGGCGTGGCGCCGGCGATGCGCGCGAGCGTGGCGTAGGCGAGGAAGCCGGGATTCGGCACGAGCACTTCATCGCCCGGATCGACATACGCCTGAAAAATCGAGAAGAGCGCCTCCTCGGTGCCGGCCGTGACGCAGACTTCGCTGCGGTGATCGAATCCACTCTCGCCTGTGATCAGCTTGCGCAGCGAAAGCGTTCCCGGATTCGGCGTGTAGTGCCACGAGCCGTTCGTCGCCGCTTCGACGGCGAGCTTGCGAAGGTTCTCATCCGGCTCGACGTTCGGCTCGCCGATGCCGAGGTTGACGCACAGCGGCGTGGCGAGCGCATTGATCTGGCGGATGAGGGAGATCTCGATGTCGGCGAAGCGCTGCGCGGTTTTGCGTTGCGTCACGTCAGTCACCTACAGCCTTGCGGCCGGAGCGCTGGCGTCCTCGCCGGCTGGCCCGGCGGCGTCTCGCCGCCGAACCGCCAAACCCTCAACATTCGCTGGTAACACGACGCTGGCGCAAGCCTCCCATTCGGCGGCGAGGACGCCGCCGGGCCAGCCGGCGAGACGCCAGCGTTCCGTCCTGCTACATCGCGCCATTTGTCGTGTCGCCCGCTCACCGCAGCGCGTCCTCGAGTGCCGTGGCGCTGTCCGTTTTCTCGTCGCGATACTTCACGATCACCGGCGTGTAGACCTGCAGCGCGTGCTCGTCCGCGAACTCGCCTTTCATCGGACGCGAGCCGGGAATCACAACTGCGCCATATGGGATTTCGAGCGGGCGATCCGCGGTCCGGCGATAAATCTGGCCGCGCACGGTGTCGTAGACGGGCGTCGATCCGGTCAGCACGACGCCGGCTCCGATGACGGCGCGGCCGCGAACGATCGTTCCTTCGTAGATGCCGCAGTTGCCGCCGACGATGACGTCGTCTTCGATGATGACGGGCAATCCGCCGACCGGTTCGAGGACGCCGCCGATCTGCGCTGCGGCGGAGAGGTGTACGCGCTTGCCGATCTGCGCGCACGAACCGACAAGAGCGTGCGAATCGATCATCGTGTCTTCATCGACATACGCGCCGACGTTGACGTACGCCGGCGGCATCATCACCACGCCTTTGGCCACATACGCGCCGCGCCGCACCGACGATCCGCCGGGCACGATGCGCACGCCGTCATCGACGCGGAACCGCCGCGTCGGCATCGTGTCCTTGTCGATGAACGTCAGCGCGCCGGAGCCGGTCTCGGTGACTACGCCCAAGCGAAAGGCCGTCAGGATTCCCTGCTTCACCCACGGTTGCGCGTGCCACACGCCGGCGTCGTCGCGTGTTGCCGAGCGGATCGCGCCTTTCTCCAATTCACCAAGAAAGTCGCCGATCGTCTTGACGGCTTGCCACCGATCGGTGGCGGGCGTGATCGCCGCGAGGCGGTCTTGAATCGTTTGCGCCATTACGAAAGCCCGCACTCTTTCAGGATCGCTTCGAGCTTCTTCCGATTCGCGCCGGTGATCGGCGCGAGGGGCGAACGCACGGTGTCGCTGTCGATGATGCCGAGGAGTTTGCAGGCAGTTTTGACGGGGATCGGATTCGACTCCATGAAGTTGCCGAGGAGGAGCGGGAGGACGCGGTAGTGGACGGCGCGAGCGGCGGCGAAATCGCCGCGCAAGGCGGCGGCGACGAGGTGGGACATCAGGCGCGGGATTTCGTTGGAGGCGACGGAGATCAGACCGTCCGCGCCGGCGGCGATGAGCGGCAGCGTCCACGCATCGTCGCCACTGAGGATGAGGAAGCCGTCGGCGCGGTCGCGGATCACGGTCATGATCTGCTCGAGATTCGCCGACGCCTCTTTGACGCCGATGATGTTCGGGATCTCGGCGGCCATGCGCAGCGTCGTCTCGGCGGTCATGTTCACGCCGGTGCGGCCGGGGACGTTGTACATGATCATCGGAAAGCCGGATTTCTTCTTCTCGATCGCTTCGGCCTGCATGCCGAAATGGCGGCGCAGTCCGTCCGGAGTCGGCTTGTTGTAGTACGGCGTGATGGTCAGGACGCCGTCGGCGCCGATGTCGATGGCCTGTTCTGCCAGTTCGATCGCGCGCGGCGTTGAGTTGCTGCCGGCGCCGGCGAGCACGGCCACCTGTCCGTTCGCGCGGCGGACAACGATCTCGACGACGCGGCGATGCTCATCCGCGGTCAGCGCGGGATTCTCGCCGGTGGTGCCGCAGGGGACGAGAAAGTCGACACCGCCGTCGATCTGAAAATCGACGAAGCGTTCCAGCGCCGGTTCGTCGAGCGCGCCGCTATCAGTAAACGGCGTGATGAGCGCTGTGCCGAGGCCGCGAAACTTCGTCATGACATCACCAGCTCTTCGAAGCGAAACAATCCTTTGCGGCCGCGCAGGAGTCCTGCGGCCATGACCGCGCCGCGTGCGAAGCCTTCGCGGCCGCGAGCGCGATGCGAGATTTCGATGAGGTCATCGGGCGAATCGAAGAAGAGCGTGTGCAATCCGAACTCGGCGCCGACGCGCGAGGAGACGATGGGTGGATCGAGTTTGCCGTCGCTTCCCGTTTTCGCGGCGGCGGCGATTCGCAGCGCGGTGCCGCTGGGCGCGTCCAGCTTCTGCGAATGATGCCGTTCTTCCATGCCCGCGGCGTACTGCGGGAATCGTGCAACCAGCTCCCCTGCCCGCTGCGCCAGCGCGAAGACGACGTTCGCGCCGGGCGAAAAGTTCGACGCGTGGACGCATGCGATTCCGGCGCTTTCCACGCGTTTCCGCACTTCGTCCAACCTTTCGTCCCAGCCGGTGGTGCCGATGACCAGATTCAGCTTGTTGTCGCAAGCGCGCGCCAGCGTGTCGTCGAGCGCGCCCGCATGCGAGAAGTCGATCATGACCTCGGCATCGCCAATCGGCTCCTCGCGGTCGACGTCGAGAATGCAAACGACTTCGTGGCCCGACTCGCGCGCGACTTTCTCGATCGTCTGCCCCATTTTGCCGTAGCCGTGGATGGCGATCTTCACACCGCCACCGCCTGCTCGAACAGCGCCGCGTGAATGCGCTGAATGGCTTCATCGGACTTTGCGTCGTCGATGACGATGCTCAGGTTGAGACCGGAGCGGCCAAGCGAAAGCATCTGCATCGGCACCCCGCGCATCGCTTCGAACACGCGCGCGCCGACCAGCGCATCCGCGAGCAAGTTGCGGCCGACGATGGCGATGATGCACTGCCCGTCGATGACTTCGACGTCGGCAATATCGGCGAGCTGTTTTTTTAACTTGTCCAGATCGTGTTGCTCATCAACCGTGACCGACACGGAAACCTCGGACGTGGCAATGAGATCGACAGAGATCTTCAGCTCCTGGAACACGTGAAAGAGCTTCGCCAGAAAGCCGTGCGCGCCGAGCATCTTGTTCGACGTCATATGCACGACGGTGACGTTCCGCTTTCGCGCGACAGACCGCGGCCCAGTCGCGCGAGCGGTTCCCTCGCGCGTGATGAGCGTGCCAGGCGAGGCGGGATTGTGTGTGTTGAGGACGCGCACCGGAATGCCCGCCTCGATGGCCGGCTCCAGCGTGCGCGGATGCAGCTTCGCGCCGAACGAGGCCAGTTCCGCCGCTTCTTCGTGCGAGAGGTGATCGATGACGCGCGCGGACGGAACGAAACGCGGATCGCAGGTCAGCAGTCCGTCGACGTCCGTCCAGATCTGCACCTCGGATGCGCCGACCGCGGCGGCGACGATTGCCGCGCTGTAGTCCGAACCGTTGCGGCCCAACGTGGTCGTGGCTCCGTCAACCGTTCGTCCGATGAAGCCGCCGAGCACGGGAATGTGATTCCGCTCCACGATCGGCAGCAGCGTTTTGCGCGCGGCCTCGGAGGTCAGATCCATGAGCGGCGTGGCACCGCCGAAGCGGTCATTCGTCCAGATGACGTCTTCCGCCTCGACAAACTCGCCGGGCAAGTCGCGCATCATCATCGAATACGCGAAAAGCACGGATGACAGCCTCTCGCCGATCGAAACGGCTCGGTCGTGAGCACGCGGCGTCACCTCGCGCAGCAGCGTGATGCTCCCGAGAATGGTGCGAATCTCCGCGATCTGTTTGTCGAGCCGCTTGCAGAATGTTTCGAAGAAATCTCCTCGTTGCTGAACGAGTCGAAGGGCGACATCCACGTGCCGTTCCCGCACCTGTTCGATGATTTCGTCGACGCGCACGGAGTCGCCCGCGCACGCGGTTTTCGTTGCCGCGACGAGATCGTTCGTCACCCCTGAAAGCGCGGAGACGACGACGATCGGATTCAGCTCGCGCCGCTCGGCCACGATGTCGATCGCATTCGCGACGCGTTCCGCGTCGCCGACCGAGGTGCCGCCAAATTTGATGACGATCACAACAAACCCTTCGCTTCGAGCAGCTCCGCGTTCAACAGCGCTGCGCCGGCGGCGCCACGGATGGTGTTGTGGACGAGCGCGACCATGCGGATGTCGAGGAGCGGGCAGGGGCGGAGGCGACCGACGGTGACGGCCATGCCGTGCTCGCGGTCGCGGTCGAGGCGCGGCTGCGGACGATCGGGCTCAGAGGCGTAATGGAGCGGCTGTTTCGGCGCCGAGGGAAGGTTCAGGCGCTGCGGCTCGCCGGTGAAGTTGCGGATCGCATCGCGGATCGCGTCGAGATCGACGCCGCCGTCCCGCAACTTCATCGAAATCGTCATCAGATGACCGTCGATGGTCGGGACGCGATTCACTTGGGCGGAGATCCGGAAGGGCGCATCGGTGAAGCGATCGTCGTCCCACGTGCCGAGGATTTTGCGCGGCTCGGTCTCGATCTTCTCTTCCTCTCCGCCGCCGATGAACGGGATCACGTTGTCGAGAATCGCGTACGACGAAACGCCCGCGTAGCCGGCGCCGGAGATGGCCTGCATGGTGGTCACGTGAAGCTGGTCGATGCCGAAGCGGCGCTCGATCGGCGCGATGGCCATGGCCAGTCCGATCGTGGAGCAGTTCGGATTCGTGACGATGTAGCCGTTGCCGCCGCGGCGTTTCTTCTGCCGCTCGATCGCGCCGAGGTGATCGGCATTGATCTCCGGGATCAGCAGCGGGACGTCGGCGTCCATGCGGTGATTCCGCGAGTTCGATACGACGACACATCCGCGATTTGCGAAGTCGTCCTCGGCTTCGCCGGCGACGGAGGAGTCGAGTCCGGAGAAGACGAGGCGCGATTCGAGGTCTGCGCCAAGCGGCTTCACTTCGAGCACGGATGCCGAGGCCGGAAGGAGCGTCTCGAGACGCCAGTCGGCGGCGTCGCCGTACGAGCGTCCGGCGCTCCGTTCCGAGGCCACGACTTCGTGCAGGCGAAACCAGGGATGCGCTTCGAGAAGCTGCACGAAGCGCTGGCCGACCGAGCCGGTGGCGCCGAGGACAGCGACCGGGATGCGCTCGTTTTTCAGCACGTCAACCACTGACGGCAAGGTTAGAGTTTCTGTCATTCCGCCTCATCCTTTGCAAAAAGGATTCTAAGCCGAAGAACGCAATCAGATGGACGACGCGAATGGCAGTCGTCCAGGCCGCGAGCGGTCCGACTCCGATGCCTTCGAGCGACGCGGTGAACGGGGCATGCAGCGGACCCCATCGGAAGAGCATCGATCCATGTGCCGGCGACGTCATCCCGGCGAAGTCGTGAAACAGCGCGCCCTCGGTGATGATGACGTCCCAGATCACGATCCACCACGCTGCGGCGCGCCAGCGCGCCAGCGCGGGCACGAGCAGCGCCGGGACGACGACCGGCGCGAGGACGTACCAGTACCAACCCTCCTTCCCGCCGATCGGAATGTCGTTGCCACCGTGGCGCGCAAGCACACAAGCCACGACGTTGTAGGCCTGCGCGAGCGCGAACGCGCCAAGCGCAGCGAGGGCGAGTTGACCCGTTTGCCTCACTGCCAAACCGCGAGCGGCGAGCACCGCGATGAGAATCGGCCCGAGGTATAGAGCAATCGTCATCGGCCGCAGCGCATCGTTGTGCTGCCCCGCCGTCCAGGCGGTGCTGGCGATCGTCACGCGAAGGATTTCGCTGATGTTGACCTTGGCCTCGTACACGACGCCACCCGGCCGATCGAAGGCAACGATGCCGAGCGGGTTGCTCGTTCGCGAGGAAAGGTCGGCAAACGTAAGCAGGATCCCGATCGCGCCGACGATCGTCACCGCGATCACGCGCGTTTTTGACGCGCGCTGACGCCACCACAGCAGCGGCACGACGATCAGCAGCGGCCACGTGTACATCTTTGCGTTCAGCGCCAGGCCCCAGACGATCGCCTCGGCGGCGATGCCGAGGAAGCGTTTGGGAGCGCACACGCTGAGCAGCACCGCAATCGCTGCAAGCATGCACGAAAACGCATCGTTGCCCGCGCGCATGACCAGGGTTTCCCAAGTCGGCAGCGAGACGAGAATCGCGCCGGCGAGGATGCCGATCGGGCCGAGCCAGCGCCGCCCGATTTCGGCAGTGGCGAAAACCGTCACCAACGCGAAGAGCAGCGACATCGCGCGCCAGACTCGCAGTTCGAACAGCGCGCTGCGGATTGGAACCAGCGGCGCGGCAAGCGAGTAGTAGAGGCTCGTCTGCTGCGCTTCGTAGTTCCTGAGGACGTACGGTTTGAGATCGACGGGAGTCAGCGGACGGTCGACGACGACATGCCCGCCGCGCGCCGCAACGACATCCGGCCAGCGCTCGCCTGACTCTCCCATCGTAGGCATCGCCGACAGATGAAGTTGAGGTTTCGTCGAGCCGGGAACTTGGCATCCTTCGTCGAGGGTCTCCAACAAGTACGGAGGAATCGACACTTCGCTCGTGTTCGGATTGCGATGCTCCGCGCGAACGAACGCCAGCCGCGCCACGTGGTAGACCTCGTCCAGTCCGGCGTACGGCGGCAGCGCAGCCATCTGCAACAGGAGCCGCGCGGATGCGCAGACGAGCAGCAGCGCGTACGCGATCTGCGTTTTCGTGAACCTCATTTCGCGCGATGGTAACCTCCGAATCGTTGGCCATGCACGATCCGTATGCCGCGCTGCGCGTCAGAAACTTTCTCTGGCTGATCCTCGGCTACGCCACCTCCACCGTCGCGCGCGAGGCACAGATCGTCGTCGTCGGCTGGCAAGTCTTCCAGGCCACGCGCGATCCGCTCGCCCTCGGCATGATCGGGCTGGCCGAGGCGCTGCCGTTCATCGCGGTCTCGCTGTATGCCGGACATGTGGCCGATCGTCTTCCGCGGCGCCCGATCGCGATCGCCGGCACGTTCGCGATGCTGCTGTCCGCGATCGCGCTGCTGCTGTTCACCACCAGCGGCATGATCGGCAACGGACACGTCTGGCCGATTTACCTGGTCATCTTTCTGAGCGGCATCGCGCGCAGTTTCATACGACCGGCGTTCACCGCGTTATCCGCCGAGGTCGTGACGCGCGATCTCTTCGCAAACGCGGTAGCGTGGCGGAGCTCGACGTGGCAATTCGCAGCAGTCCTCGGACCAGCAATCGGAGGATTGATCTACGGCTTTGCCGGCGCCGCCGCTGCGTACGCCGTCGTGATCGTGATGATGGCGCTCTCGCTCGCCGCGCTTTGGCTCATCGCACACGATGCGCAGCCCTCACGAGCGGCTGAGATGCCGATCGGCGAGAGCCTGCGCATCGGAATCCGCTTCCTCCTCGGCCAGCGGATTCTGCTCGCGGCGATGACGCTCGACCTCTTTTCGGTCCTCTTCGGCGGCGCGGTCGCGCTCCTGCCGATTTTCGCGCACCTGCTCGGCGCCGGCCCGCAAGGCCTCGGCATCCTGCGCGCGGCGCCGGCGGCGGGCTCGCTGGTGACCGGCATCATCGTCGCGCATCGCCGTCCGATGCGCCGCACCGGCGCTGCGCTCTTCACCTCGGTGGCGATCTTCGGCCTGACCATCATCGGCTTCGCCATCTCGCGCAGTTTCTGGATTTCGTTCGCGCTACTGACCGCCGGCGGGATGGCCGACAACGTGAGCGTCATCATCCGCGGCACGTTGCTGCAGACGCTGACGCCGCAACACCTGCTCGGCCGCGTCTCATCGGTGAATCAGATCTTCATCGGCTCGTCGAACGAGATCGGCGCATTCGAGTCTGGCCTCGCGGCGCGCATCCTCGGCACCGTCCCCTCGGTCATCTTCGGCGGCGTGATGACGCTCATCGTCGTCGCGCTGACGATGACGTGGGCGCCGCAGTTGCGGAAGATGCGCGAGATCGACGAAGTCAAAAGCGTTTAACCACAAAGACACAAAGGACACGAAGAAATCTCCTTTGTGCTCTTTGTGTCTTTGTGGTTCAAAGATTCTTCAGGTGGTAGAGAACCTCCGGCGGCACAGAGAGACGCGACAAAGTTTCATCGGCATTTCCTGGGCGCGGAGTAGCCTCCGTGCGATGTCGAACCCGGACCCGAACAACGCCATCAAAGGCCGCGGCGCGAGCTGGAATCCGCAGAACCGCTTCGAACGAATCGAATACGTCCACGACGAGGATGCGCATGACGACGACGAGCCCTCGCCGCTGCCGCGCACGATTTTTCTGCGCGATCCGACGCGCACCATCCTCGCGCACAACGACAGCCCCGACGTCGGCTTCGACACCAGCATCAATCCCTACCGCGGCTGCGAGCACGGCTGCATCTACTGTTTCGCGCGCCCGTCGCACGAATACCTCGGCTTCTCGGCAGGACTCGAGTTCGAGACGAAGATTCTGGTGAAGGACGACGCGCCGGAGCTGCTGCGCGAAGAGCTGATGTCGAAGAAGTACACGCCGCGCATGATCGCCATCAGCGGCGTCACCGATCCCTACCAGCCGATCGAACGGAAACTGCAGATCACGCGGCGCTGCCTGCAGGTGCTGGCGGAGTTCCGCAATCCGGTCGGCATCATCACGAAGAACCACCTCGTCACGCGCGACATCGACGTGCTGCAGGAGCTGGCCGCGCACAACGCGGTGTCGGTACACATCTCCGTGACGACGCTCGATCCGCACCTCGCCAATCTGATGGAGCCGCGCGCGTCGCGGCCGGAGTTGCGCATTGCCGCGATCGAGATGCTGGCCAAGGCGGGAATCCCGGCCGGCGTGATGGTCGCGCCGATCATTCCGGCCATCACCGACCACGAGATGCCGGCCATCCTCAAGGCGGTGGCGGACGCGGGCGGCACGACCGCGGGATTCGTCGTCCTGCGGCTGCCGTGGGCTGTCGCGCCGCTGTTCGAGCGCTGGCTCGAAGAGCACTATCCCGACCGCAAAGAGAAAGTGATGAATCGCGTCCGCGACCTTCGCGAGGGGAAGCTGTACGACCCGCAATGGGGCGTACGGCAGCGCGGCAAAGGGATCTTCGCCGATCAGATCGCGTCGATGTTCGAGGTCACCTGCCGGCGGCTGGGACTCAACGAAAAGCGCTACGACCTCACGGCAGATGCTTTCCGCCGCCCAACGCCGCAAGGTAGTCTCTTCGGACGATGAAGACGATCTTCGAAGGGAAAAAGGTTTTGGTCCTCGAGCGCGACGGCTGGGAGTTCGTCGAGCGGACGAAGGGAAAGTCGGCGGTGGTAATCCTCGCGGTCACGGACGACGACCGCATCCTTTTCGTCGAACAATTCCGTCGCCCCGTCAACGCCCGCGTCATCGACTTCCCGGCCGGCCTGGTCGGCGACGAAGACGGTCACGACGATCCCGCCGAAACCGCGAAAAAGGAACTGCTCGAAGAAACCGGCTACGCCTGCGACCGCGTGGAGCGCCTCACCAGCGGCCCAACCTCGCCGGGCATCACCTCCGAGACCGTCACCTTCTACGCCGCCTCGGGACTCGAACAACGGGGGTCGGGCGGCGGAGTGGGCGGCGAGGACATCACCGTACATCGCGTCCCGCGCAACGCCGTCGCCGACTGGCTGAAACGAAAAAACGGCGAAGGCGTGATGATCGATGTGAAGGTGTGGGCGGGATTGTGGTGGCTGTCGTAACGCGAAAAGCAGTTCCACCACAGAGACACTGAGGACACAGAGAAAAACCTCTGTGCTCTCTGTGCCTCTGTGGTGAAGCCTTTCGTCACGCTCGCAGACGCTCCAGTATCTTCTCGTGCACGCCCTCAAACGATCCCGAGGACATCACCAGAATCACGTCATCTGCCTTCGCATCGCGGGCGACGACGTCCGCGATTGCGTCGATGTCGTCAATCTGCTCGGCGGGGATGCCGTCGGCGTTCAGGCGCTCCACAATCGTCGGCACTGACATCATCTTGTCGAGGCCGTAGCGCGTCTCGTAGCGGTCCTTATGAAAGATCGGACCGATGATCACGCGGCCGGCCTGGTGGAACGCGTCGATGTAGCCGCTTTCGAACTCCTTGCGGCTCGACGAGATCGACCGCGGCTCGAACAGCGCCCAGATCCGACGTCCGGGATAGCGCCGCTTCGCGCCGGCGAGCGTGGTGTCGATGGCGGTGGGATGATGCGCGAAATCGTCGATGACCGTGACGCCGCGCTCCACGCCGCGGACTTCCATGCGCCGCTTGATGCCCTGAAACGTCTCCAGCCCGCGCTGGATCTCCTCCGCCGAAACGCCGCGCATGCGGGCGATGGCGATGTCCGCGAGCGCGTTGACGACGTTGTGCTGTCCGGAAAGATTCGTGCGGAAGCGGAACCATTCGCTCCCCTCCCACCATGCCGTGAAGGCGTTCCCTTCGGGTGCAAACTCAACGTCGGTAGCGTAAATATCGCAGCCGCGCGACATGCCGAAGGTGAACCAGCGAGCCCGCGCGTCGGAACGGAGCGACATCACATTCGCGTCGTCGCCGTTCGCCACGATCACATCCTCCACCGCGACCTGCTGCACACCGTGGCGGAAGGCCTCGATGATCGCGTCGAGGTTCGCGTAGATGTCGGCGTGATCGAACTCGATGTTGTTCAGCAGAAACGTATTCGCGTGGTAGTGAAGAAACTTCGGACCCTTGTCGAAGAACGAGGTGTTGTATTCATCGCCTTCGATGACGAACTCCGGCCCGTTGCCGAGCTTGAAGTTCTGATTGAAATTCAGCGGAATCCCGCCCACCACCATGCTCGGATCGCGTCCCACCGACTCCAGCAGCCACGCCATCAGCGACGTCGTCGTGGTCTTGCCGTGCGTCCCCGCCACGACGATGGAGTACTTTCCTCTGATGAAAAGCTGGTGAATGGCCTCGGGCATCGAGGTGTACGGCAGGTCGAGCTCCAGCGTGCCCGCGGCTTCGGCATTGGTCGGGGCCGCCACGTTGCCGATCACCACGAGGTCGGGATGGAACGTGACGAGGTGGTCCTTCGTATACCCCTCGAGGACCGGGATACCGAGGCGGTCGAGATAGGTCGACATCGGCGGATAGACGTGCTCGTCGGAACCGGCCACTTCGTAGCCGCGCTCCTGCAGCATTCCGGCGACCGAGGCCATGGCAGTGCCGCCGATGCCGATGAGGTAGACCTTTTTCAGGGGTGGTAGTTCTTTGACGTGAGCCATTGCGGGTGCGGACTGAGCAAGAAGCATGCTCCGCGGCCGCCGATTGTAGAATGACAGCGCCTCGCCCGGAGGGAATCGTCACTCGTGGTGAGATGTTCGAACCCGCGTTCACCAGTAACTTTTCAGCCGTCCAACACAGGAGGATTTTGTCCATGTCGTCGAAGCGAATTCTTGTCATCATGATTGCGGTCGTCGTCGCGTTGACCGCCAGCCTTTCCTTTGCCGCCGACCAGCCGGCCAAGGCCAAGAAGACGGCGGCGCCCGTGGCGAAGAAAGCCGAAGCCGCGAAAGAAGCAGAAAAGGCGGCGCCCCGCCTCACGATCGTCGAGCCCGTCAAGGACTACGGCACGATCGCCAAAGGGGAAAAACTCGACTGGGCGTTCCTCGTCAAGAACACCGGCGACTCCGACCTGCAGATCATCGCCGCCAAGCCCGGCTGCGGCTGCACGGTCGCTGACTTCGACAAGGTCATCAAACCCGGCGAGACCGGCAAGGTCACGGCGCACGTCGATACGGCCGCGTTCGCGGGTCCGATCGCCAAGACCGTCACCCTCGAGACGAACGATCCCACCACGCCGACCTCGCAGCTCACGATCCACGCGATCGTCAAGCCGTACGTCGAAGCGTTCCCGGCCGGCTTCGTCCGCTTCAACCTCCTGCAGGGCGAGGCTGACACGCAGTCGGTGATGCTCTACTCGGAAGAGGATGAGCCGTTCCAGGTGACGAAGGTCGACCTGCCCATCGACCCAGCCACGAACGAGCCGGTCAAGTGGGTCAAAGTGACCTATGACAAGGTCCCGGAGGCCGACAAGGCTCCCAACGTCGGCCGTCCCGGCCAGGATCAGTACAAGGTGAATATCACCGTCGGCGGCCCCGATGCCCGAATCGGTGCGCTGGCCGAAAAGATCCACGTCTTCACGAATTCCAGGCATCAGCCGGAGTACCCGGTCAGCATCGCCGGCGTGGTCCGTCCGACCCTGCGCGTGGAGCCGTCGATCCTCAACTTCGGCGAAGTGACGCCGAACGACGTCGCGGCCACCCGCATGGTGATGCTGCACTCCAACAACCTGAAGACGCCGGAATCGTTTGTCGTCTCGAAGGCGGAGTCGAGCGTCCCCGCCCTGGTCACCACGAGCGTGAAGCCGGGTGCGAACAAGGGCGAGTACGAAGTGACGCTGCAGATCGCCAAAGACGCAAAGCCCGGCGACGTCAACGGCTCGGTGACGATCTACACGAACGACAAGATCAATCCGATCGTCACGGTCCCGATGAAGGCGACGATCAAAGCCGCCACCCCGGCCGCGGTTTCGTCGAAGTAAGCCGCAGTCAATCGAACTTCAATCGAAAGGCCGCCCGGAAGGGCGGCCTTTCTGTTTAGCGCCAACGCTGGTCGTACTTTGCGCGCAGTTCGCGAATGACTTCCTCGCCGCGGATGAGGACAGCCGTTCCGGCCTCGACTTCGGCAACACGGCGGTCCACCTCCGCTTCCCAAGCGGCGTCGATCTCACGCTCTTCCGGCGTCCGTGCGTTGTCCCAAAGTTGGTCAGCGAGCCAGCTGTGCTCTTCGATGATCCCCATAGCCCTTCAATTCACGATTGAAATGCCAACCCCGTCGCCGGCGGCGAGGACGATCGTCGTCAGCCGCGGGTCGGTGGTGATGCGCTTGTTGAAGTCGCGCAGCGCATCCGTCGATGGATCGTGCACATCCTCGGCGACCTTGCCGCCCCAGAGCAGGTTGTCGCAGACGATCATCGCTCCCTTGCTGAGCTTCGGCAGGAGTTGATCGAGATACTGCTCGTACTCAGTCTTGACGCAGTCGATGAAGACGAAGTCGAACGGGCCCGCCAACGCCGGCAGCACTTCCAGCGCCTTGCCCTGATGGAACCGCACCTCACACACGAGCTGCGCCTCGGCCACGAACCGCTTCGCCGTGGCGAGGATTTCGCGATCGAGCTCGATCGTCTCCAGCACCGCATCCGCAGCACATTCGCGCCCGAGGACGACCACGGAGTAGCCGATGTTCGTGCCGACCTCGATGAGGTGCTTCGGCTGCTTCGCCCGCACCAGGATTCGCATGAGCTGCCCGACCTCGGCGTCCGCAATCGGATGCCCATGCTCCGCCGCAAACTCCTCCATCCGCGCCAGCAGCGCATCTCGCGGAGAAAGCAACGTATCGAGATACTCCGCCTGAACGCGTTTGATGACCTGATCGATGCGGGATTTCATGAGGGGGAGCTTAACGTAAGCGGGAGCGCCAGTAACCGGGGCGACGGCGATGATGTCGAACGGCAATAATGAATACGTCATCGTCTTCCAAGGTGTACACAATCGAGTAGGAAAAGCCTTGGACAGGCCAGACACGGACGTCAAAGGGCTCCGGATGTCCCGACCGCGGATGGTTGACGACGAACTCGCGCGCGGATTCAAACGCGGCGAGAAACCGCTCGCCATACCCGCGTCTCTGGCTTTCGAGGTAAGCAACAGCTTCGATGACCTCGGCGTTAGCCTCGTCGTGCAGTTCGCCGGATATCATCGATAGCTCGCCGGGCAGCAGCAATCGTCTCGTCAGCGGAAACCATCTTCGCGGTACCAGCCCTGACCTCGGCCACGCGACGCTGGATCTCCGCCGCGTACTCGTTGTCCCACTCGATGCCTTCTTCGGATTCGACGCTGTCGAGCAGTTCTTCGCCAAGGTGTCCGCGCTCCTCGGGAGTCAGCGCTAACGCTTCGTTCCGTACTTCTTCGAATGTTCGCGACATGGCGAAATCTTACCGCGCCTCAACGGCCTCGCGCAGTTTCTCGGCCTGGAAATGGCCGATGAGCGGCTCGAGGAGGACGTCGAGGTTGCCGTTCATGATGTCGGGGAGATTGTGGACGGTCAGGCCGATGCGGTGGTCCGTGACGCGATCCTGCGGGAAATTGTAGGTGCGGATTTTTTCGGAGCGGTCGCCGCTGCCGATCAGGCCTTTGCGCGTGGCGGACAGCTCGTCTTCGCGCTTCTGACGTTCGATGTCGTAGAGGCGCGCCTTCAGCACCTTCAGCGCTTTCTGACGGTTCTTGATTTGCGACTTTTCGTCCTGGCACGAGACGACCACACCGGACGGAAGATGGGTCATGCGAACGGCGGAATAGGTCGTATTGACCGACTGGCCGCCCGGACCCGACGAACAGAATGTGTCGATGCGCAGGTCCTTTTCGTTGACCTGAATGTCGATGTCTTCAACTTCCGGCAGCACGGCCACCGTGATCGCCGAGGTGTGGATGCGGCCCTGCGTTTCCGTCTGCGGGACGCGCTGCACGCGGTGCACGCCCGACTCGAACTTCAGCTTCGAGTAGACCTTGTTGCCTTCGATGAGCAGCGTGGCGTCTTTGATGCCGTTGACCGAGGAGTAGTTCGCGTCGGTCATGTCGACCTTCCAGCGGTGCATCTCCGCGTAGCGAATGTACATGCGCATGATCTCGGCGGCGAACAGCGAGGCTTCGTCGCCGCCGGTGCCGGCGCGGATTTCGACGAAGACGTTCTTGTCGTCGTTGGGATCCTTCGGCTGCAGCAGGAGCTGGATTTCTTTTTCGAGTGCGGGCGCTTTCGGCTCCAGTTCCGCGATCTCCATCTCCGCAAGCTCGCGCATGTCGTCGTCGGACTTCAGCAACTCGCGCGCATCGGCCAGGCGTTTGTGGATGTCTTTCAGCTCGCGGTACTTGAAGACGACGTCGTCGATCTCGGAGACGGCCTTCATCGTGTCGCGGAAGACAGCGACGTCCGTGGCTACGCCGGGATCGGCCATCTTCTGTTGCAGCTCTTCGTAGCGTTTTTCGATCTCGTCGAGTTTTTCGTACATGGTGAAGTCCTGCCAAAAACAAAAATGGGAAGACGCGTCATGCGCCTTCCCACGGTCGATTTCAGAAGCGTAGCTAAGCGACGGCTGCCAGGGTTTCGTCCACAGCGTCGTACATCAGCGCCTCTTTCAGCGCGATGATGGCGACGGCCAGCTGCAGGTCGTCGGGCTCTTTGGTGGTGATCTTCTGCAGCAGCATGCCCGGGCGCGTCAGCAGACGGCAGACGGGATTGCCGAGATGGCGCGCTGAGAAGCGGATGACCTCGTAGGCCAGGCCGGCGATGAGCGGGATCAGCACTACGCGCGCGAGGAACTTCACCGCGAATGGCACCGTCGACGGCACCAGCGAGAAAACCAGGATGGAGATGGCCATGACGAACATCAGGAAGCTAGTGCCGCAGCGCGGATGGAGCGTCGACTTCGTGCGCGCGTTCTCGACCGTCAGCTCTTCGTTCGCTTCGAACGTGTAGACCGTCTTGTGTTCGGCGCCGTGATACTGGAAGACGCGCTTGATGTCGTCCATGAATGAGATCGAAATGATGTAGACGAAGAAGAAAACCGCGCGCAGGACGCCGTCGATGGCGTTGTAGGCGATGTTGCCCATGTGCGGCGCGAAGAAGTGCCGGATCAGATTGGTGATCCCGAGCGGCGCCAGGATGAAGACGCCGAGGCCGATGACTGCCGCGACCAGCATCGTACTGGCCATGGCCCAGTTCGACATCTCCTGTTCGCCTGCCTCGTTTTCCGTAGCCACGCTCGCCGAGTAGTTCAGCGCGCGCATGCCGAGGATGAGCGATTGGATCAGGACGACCGAGCCGCGCAGCACCGGAAACTTGAGGAACGGATACTTGGCCGTAATCGAGACGAGCTTGTCTTTCTTGATCGCGACTTCGCCGTTCGGCTGGCGCACGGCCACCGAGTAGCCGGTGAGCGAGCGCATCATCACGCCCTCGAGCACGGCCTGCCCGCCGATGAGCATGTCCACGTTGCGGTCAGCCGTAGCGGCCGGCATCGCTGAAGTTAGGCCGTTCGTCACCGCATTGAAGGTGCCGCTGATCAGCTTCGCCGCGCCGAGCCAGGCTCTCCGGGACATTATTTTGCCGCGGCTTCTTTGGGGCCGGCCTTCTTGGCGTAACGCTGCTGGAAGCGGTCGATGCGGCCGGCCGTATCGAGCAGCTTCTGCTTGCCCGTAAAGTACGGATGGCACTTCGAGCAAATCTCGACGCGCAGCTCTTTCTTGGTCGAGCCGGTGGTCCACGTTTCGCCGCAGGCGCAGTGCGCCTGGACCTGCTGATATTTCGGGTGAATCTCTGGTTTCATTGGCTTTACCTCGATCAGGACTCTTTCAGGGTCGCTCTGGAAACGGCGAGTATATAAAAAATATTGCCGGGCACGGAGAGACGAAACCAACCGATGGGATATCGATGAGTTACGATGCGCCGTCCTTCCTTGATGACTCGATTCCGGCTCGTGGTGTGCCTGCTGCTGTGCGCTCTCATCCGCGCCGCGTCCGCGCGGGCGGCCGACCGGGCACTGGTCGTGGGCGTCGAAAAGTACGCCGACAGCCGTGTCCCCGAAACGCCTGGCTGCGTGCTCGATGCGACGCAGACGGCCAAGTTTCTCGAAACGAAATACGGCTTCGCTGGGACAGCCATCAAGGTGCTTACGAACGAGCAAGCCACCGCTGCCAACATCGAGAAGGAGTTTCGTCACTGGCTGGTCGAAGGTACCCAGCCGGGAGACCGCGTCTTTTTTCTCTACGCGGGACACGGATCGCAGCTGCCCGATGACAACGGCGACGAGGAAGATGGGCTGGACGAAACCATCGCCCCCTATGACGTGAATCCGGAGACCGGATCCGGCGAGATTCGCGATGACGTGTTCGACGAAATGATCGCGCAGTTGTCCGGGCGGCGCGCGGTACTCGTTTTCGACTCCTGCCATTCCGGGACGATTTCGCGCGACATCCCGAAACTGCATGCGTTCCCGCGCGGTGGTGGGGCGCGTTACCTTCCCCGTCCCGACCAATTCAAGGCGCTCGCTGCCAGGGAAGCGACGGCGTATTCGATCGAAGGCGCACCGCGGTCGCGCGATTTGAAACGCGTCGGCGGTTTCCTCGATTCGTCCAAGGTCAAGACGCTCTCCGGAGTCGTCGTAATCTCGGCCGCGGCCTCGACGCAGCGCGCCTACCCGCTGGAAGTGGGCGGCGCGCTACGCGGAGCGCTTTCCTACGTCTTCGCCGACGAGCAGCAGGGTTCGCCGCCAACGCTTCGGGACCTGAAGTCTCGCGTGACCAAGCGCATTGGGACCCTGCAGGCTAGCGGCACGCTCGACGGCGACCAGCAGCCCCAGTTCGACGTCATCTCCACCGTTGCCCTCGACGATGAGCCGTTGTTTGCGACTGCCGAATCTGCGCCTGCCATCGCGTTGACGAATCCGATTTCGCCAATGCACCTCACGCTCACCACCGGCGAGAACAAAACGCTCTACCACGCCGGTGAGAAAGTCACCTACCAGATCACCTCGGACACACCCGGCTACCTTTACCTGCTCGTCTTCAGCCGTAATGACGTCGCCACCTGTATTTTTCCGAACGACAACGACCGCGACAATCAGATCACCGCCGGATCGCACACGATCCCGAGGGCGAATACGTACGAGTTCCCCGTCGGCGAGCCGTTTGGACGGGACGTGTTCGTGGCGCTCGTCACGAAGGATCGCATCAATATCGGCGACAAGGTCGACTACACGTGGGGCGAAGTCTTTCAACGCCTCAATCTCCACGGTTTACAGGAAGCGATCGGCAATGCCGCCTCGGCGCGCGGCGTCAGCGTCAAAGCCACCGGCGCCGGCCTCGATCCTCGGGGCTGGCAGGGCGCGACCGTGGTCGTGGAGTCGAAGCCCTGACCGCGCCGCTCTCTCTCTCCACTACAAATTCAATTGACTGGAGTCATCGACATGAAGCGACAACTGTTCGTCCGCGCTCTTCTCTTTCTCTGTTTCACCTTCGCATCCGGCGTGTACGCGGCGCCGGCGAAGTACGCGATGCTGGTCGGCATCAACAAATACCCGGGCAACGCGCTGAACGGCTGCGTGAACGACGTCACGAACCTGCGCGAGATGCTCGTCGATAACTTCGGCTTCCCTGCCGAAAACATCGTCCTGCTGACGGATGAAGAGGCGACGCGGGAGAACATCCTCGCAAAGCTGGACGGCTTCGGCGCGAAGCTTCATCGCGACGATCTCTTCGTCTTCGCGTATTCGGGTCACGGGACGCTTTTTCCGGACGCGTATTCGGAGGAGCAGGACGAGACGGAGTCGCTGCATTTTCCGAATGACCCGCGCAATGAGAACAAGCCGTTTTTCGAGGACGGAAAGTACGACGCCGCGATCTGTCCCGTCGACAGCCGCGGCACCTCCAGCGGCAAGCCGTGGCACAACCTGATCCTCGACGACGAGCTTTACGCGCGTTTTGCGAAATATGCCGCGCAGGGAACGTTCATCAACTACCTCACCGACAGTTGCTTCTCCGGTACGCAGGGCCGCGATCTCTACAAAACGCGGTCGCTTAAGTTGACGGACGCCCTGGGCGTTCCATTGAGCCAGATCCAGAAGCCGGCCACGCAGCACCACGCCGCGGCGCGCGACGTCGGCGGACGTTATCTCGTCATCTCTTCGTCCAATAGCCTCCAGCCGTCGTCCGAATGGAGGGATGACAAAGGCCAGCCTTGCGGCCTGTTTTCTTACGTGTTCCAGAAACTCGTGAAGCTGCAAGGCGGCAAGATTTCCTACAAGGAGCTGTACGAAGGTTCCGAGTACGTCATCAAGCAGTTGTCGAAGGACAACCAGGATCCGCAGATGGATACGCGTTACTACAGCGGCAGCCTCGACGAGCAGGTGTTCGCGATCCCCGGCTCCGCCGCTCCAGCCGCTGCGGCTCCAGCGCCGTCTCCCGCTCCGGCGGCGGCCACCGCCCCGGCACCTGCACCCACTCCGACACCGGCAGCCGCACCAACGCCGCTCAAAGTGATGTTGCTCGTCACCGACCCGGCCGGACGTCTGCTCGACAAATGCTCCTTCGCCATCTTCAAGCCGGGCGTGAAGCCGGTGAAGGGGGAGATCAAACGCGAAGACATCCTCATGCTCGGCCGGACGAACGAGAACGGCATGTTCGATTCGGATGCGAAAGGCGTCACGATCGCGCCGGGAACGTACCCGATCAAAGTGGTCCGCGAGGGCTACCAGACATTTCTCAGCACGCTCGAAGTACGCCAGGGGGCAAAAGCGGGTTACGCCATCCTCGCCTTTCGCCTGACCGCCGAGTAACGATCACGAACTGATAAGGATGCTGACGATATGAAAACCCCGATCACGATCATCGCCGTCGCGCTTTTTTCTGTTGTCTCGAATCAGGCCGTCGCCCAGGACACCGGAGCCCGCGACCTTTACAACACCTACAGCAAGAGCGAGACGGCACCCTCGCCTTCCGCCTCAGCGGCAAAACCCACCGGCCGTCCCGGCGCGCGCGTGCGCGTCGAGCTCGATCGCGGCGGCAAGGCGCGATGGGTTTCGACCAAAACCGTCTTCCGGGCCGGCGACAAAGTGCGTTTCCACTTCGCCATGAACTTTCCCGGCTACGTCGTCATCATCAATGAAGGTTCATCCGGGAAACGCAGCCTGCTGTTTCCGTACAAAGGCGTGAGCAACCACATCGGCCGGACCGCCGACTACACCGTCCCGCAAGGCGAAGGGTGGTTCGAGTTCGACGAGACGCCCGGCACAGAGAAGTTGACGTTCATAATGTCGAAGCGAGAGATTCAGGAGGTCACGCAGGTCACTACGACCGCCACGCACACGCCTCCTCCGCCTGCCGCCCAGCCCGTTCAGCCCGCCGCCCCGGTTGTGGAAGCGGCGCCGACCACTCCTCCCGTGACCGCGACTCCGCAGACCGAAGAGCAGGAGATTCTGGCCGCGCTCAACTCGCGGTCACTCAGCCGAGGACGCGATTTGAAAATGATCGAAGAGAACAACGACGGCTACGTGCTCACGAGCGACGAAGCGCTCGAGAAGCCGGTCGGCTTCAAGTTGACGCTCACGCATCACTGACATCAGCTGATGGAGAAACCTTGCGCCCATTCCCGAAGTTCGGATTGTGTTGTTTCATCGTTTTCCTCTCCCTGGTCGGTCCCGCGTCCGCGCAGCGTCCGCAGCTCCAGTTGCAGACAGGACACACGGGACAGATCGAGCGGGTGGTCTACAGTCCTGACGGGCGCCTGCTTGCCAGCGCGAGCGATGACAGCACGGTCAAGCTGTGGGATACCTTGACGGGGAGAGAGCTGCGAACATTCACATCGCTGACCACGCAAGCCCCAGGACTGACGTTCAGCCGCGATGGAAACCTGCTGGCAGCGAGCGACTACAACGGACGGGTGGCCATCTGGAGCGTTGGCGAAGGCGCGCTGCTCCAGACGATCCAGGCCGGCATGGCGATCTACGCGGTGGCTTTCAGTCCGGACGGCCACTGGATTGCCGGTGTCGGGGAAGCGAACCACGCGGGCGCCGGCGACGACAAGCGCATCACCGTCTGGAGTGTGGCCAATGGGCAGGTTGTCTATGCCTGGCGGTTGCCGAACGTCGCCCGCGCGGTCGTCTTCGCCCCGGATGGGAAGTCGGTCGTCACTGGCGCGGACAAGGACGGCGCCATCCTTTTCCTCGACCCGGCCAGCGGCGCGGTCACGCGAACCCTGGCCGGCCATACGAAGCTCATCACCGGTCTGGCCTTTAACTCCGACGGCCGGACGCTGGCCAGCGCCAGCGAGGATGGCACCGTAAGGCTTTGGGACGTTGCCGGCGGTACGTCGCGACAGATGGAAGCCGTTCCTTCCGAAGCTTATTACGGCGTTGCCTTCAATTCGAACGACACGAAGCTGGTCGCCTGCAGCTACGGCTTTCCGGAGCCGCGGGTGAAGGTCTGGAATGCAGCCGGCGGACAGTTGCTCTACACGATCAAGGGTTTCAAGGATCCCGTTCTTTTTGCGACCTTTAGTCCGGACGATCGCACTATCGCCGTCGCCACCGCAAAGGATGGCATCACTCTGCATGACGCCTCCGACGGGAAGCGGACCGGCGCCCTCAATGCCGCATCGAAGGGCGGCTTGAACTCGGTCTTGCGGATGTCGATGACCGCCAACGGCCGGACGCTGGCCGGCGCGCGCTACCACGGCGGTGTCGAAGTGTGGGACCTGGTCAACAGCACCATGCGCGTATTCGGGAAGGAGACGACCGCAGGCTTCAGCTCGGTCGCGATCAGTGCCGACGGGCGCCTGCTGGCCGGCGGGACGGAGGACGAGAAGGTCCTGCTTTGGAACACAGGCACCGGCGAGTTGCTGCATACCTTCGAAGGGCGGAACGGCTCGCTGCCGCTGGTTTTCAGCAGCGACGGGCGTTTACTCATCCATCCGACAAAGGAGGGCGACGCCTATCTCATCAAGGTGTGGGATACCGCGACCGGCGCTGCCGTCCGCACGATCTCCGGCCTCAAGGACTATCCCAACCTGCTGAAGCTCAGTCCTGACGGCAAGACACTCGCCGCCGGCTTGATGAGCAACAAGGACAACGTTCTGCTCTTCAATCTCGCCGATGGCGCGCTGCTCCGGACGATGAGCGGCCACGCGAACTACGTGACCTCTCTGGCGTTCAGCCCCGACGGGAACACGCTGGCCAGCGGCAGTGCCGACGAGAAGATCATCCTCTGGAGCGTTGCCGGCGGTACGGTCCTCCATACGATCAATATTCACGACAATGCCCGGAGCTTTTCCGTGTCCGCCAGCGCTCTTGTGTTCACCCCGGACGGCAGAACGCTGGTGAGCGGTGCCAATGATCGCGCCATCAAATTCTGGGACACGGCGTCCGGAACGCTGGTGCGCACGCTGCGCGGGCACACGGACCAGATCTACAGCCTCCTCTTTTCTCCGGACGGGAAGACGCTGTTCAGCGGTAGCCGCGACACCACGATCCGTGTTTGGAACGCCGCGGGCACGGAGCTCTGCAAGATGATCGGCGGCGGAGGCAACACCGACGACTGGATCGTGGTCACACCCGACGGCCTTTTCGATGGCACCCCGCAGGCGTGGAGTCAATTGGACTGGCGGTTCTCCCCTGCGCTCTACGATCTTTCGCCGGTCGAGCTCTTTTTCAACGAGTTCTACTACCCGAACCTCCTCGGCGACATCGTGGCGGGACGGCAGGTCAAAGCCGCGCAGGACATCGCAACGCGGGATCGTCACCAGCCGCGCGTGACTCTGACCACGAACGCGGATCGCGCGCCGGTGGCGGCGACGAGCGTGAACGCCGAAGTAAGGATCGCGGAGGCGCCGGCAGGCGCGCAGGATGTGCGGCTGTTCCGGAACGGCTCCCTTGTCCACGTCTGGCACGGCGACGTCCTGGCCGGCAAGACCGAGGTGACCCTTACTGCGATCGTGCCGGTCGTGGCAGGCGAGAACCGGCTGACGGCCTATGCCTTCAATCGCGACAACGTCAAGAGCTCCGACGCCACGCTGTTGATCAACGGAGCGGAGAGTCTGCGGCGAAAAGGCATCGCTTACGTTCTCGCCGTCGGCATCAACTCCTACACCAATCCCGATTTCGATCTCAAATACGCCGTCGCGGACGCCCAGGATTTCAGCGCCGAATGGCCATTGCAGCAGGCGAAGCTGAAGGCGTACGCGCAAACGCAAGTCACGCTGCTGACCGACGCGCAGGCCACCAAGCCTGCCATTCTCAAATTCCTGGGCGACTTGGCGCTGAAGGCGAAACCGGAGGACGCGGTCGTCATCTACTTCGCCGGTCACGGCACCGCGCAGTCCAATCGCTTCTATCTAATCCCGCACGACCTCGGATACCAGGGCGGTCGCGACACCATCGACGAAGCAGGCTTGAAGACCATCCTCGAGCACAGCATCTCCGACCTCGAGCTTCAGGATGCAATCGAGACGATCGACGCCGGTCAGTTGTTGATGGTGATCGATGCCTGCAACTCCGGCCAGGCGCTGGAATCGGAGGAGAAGCGGCGCGGGCCGATGAACTCCAAAGGGCTGGCACAGCTTGCCTACGAGAAGGGGATGTACATCCTGACGGCAGCGCAAAGCTATCAGGCGGCGCAGGAGGCCTCCCGGTTCGGACACGGCTTTCTGACGTTTGCTCTGGTCGAAGAAGGGGAGAAGCAGAACAAGGCGGACGATGCGCCGGCCGATGGCCAGATCGTCGTGCGCGAGTGGTTCGACTACGCCACCCTCCGCGTTCCCCAAATGCAGATCGAACTGATGAAGGAATCGCAGAGCGGCCGCGGCGTCAAGGTCGCCTTTGTCAAAGGTGAGGAACAGATCGCCGATCCGGCCGCGCGCAACGTGCAGCGTCCCAGAGTCTTCTATCGCAGAGAAGTGGAAGCCAAACCGCTCGTCGTCGCCCAACCACACTGAGACAAAAGGACTGCGACCAATGAAGCTCGCAAGTGCAATCGCTTTCTCGTTCTTCACGCCTCTTTTCGCCGCCGCGCAGATGACCCCGAAGATCGTTGTCCAGACCGGCCATGCGGAGTACGTCCGATCCGTGGCCTTCAGCCCGGACGGGAAACTGTTCGCGAGCGGCAGCAACGACAACACGGTCAAGATCTGGGACGTAGCCTCGCGCCGTGAGCTGCGAACGCTCAGCGGGCACACCGATCACGTACTGGCGATCCGCTTCAGCAGCGATGGAAGCTTGCTGGCAAGTCTCGGGTACGACAAGACGGTGCGCGTTTGGGATGTGAGGTCAGGCGTTGAGCGGGCCACGATCAATGTCGAGAACGGAACCTTCAACGCGATCGCCTTCGCGGCCGATGGAAAGAGCGTGCTCACGGCCAACGGCACCGATTCGGGCGGCGGCGGCGACCACCTCATCCGCTTCTGGGACGTGGCCACCGGCAAGGTGAGCCGGACGCTCGATCCGGGCGAGGTGATGTCTGCAATCGCCGTCAGTCCCGATGGGAAAACGCTGGCCCTGGGAGGCCTGAGCGGGACGGTCAAACTCTGGGACATCGGCGCGAACCGGGAGCGCGCCTCACTGCCGGGACACACCGATGAAGTGCAGTCGATCGCCTTCAGCGCCGACGGGAAGTTGCTCGCCAGCGGCGCCAAGGACGAGACGGCCCGGCTTTGGGACCTGGCCTCGGGCAAACCATTGCACGTTCTGAAGCATCGCGGCATCGTCAACGCCGTGGCCTTCAGTCCCGATGGCAAGACGCTGGCGACCGGCTGCTGGGACAACGCCGTCCATCTCTGGGATGTCAGCAGAGGGACAGAGACGCGTGTCCTGCACGGCCATACAGAGATCGTGTGGGACGTCGCGTTCGCCCCCGACGGTCAGACGATCGCGAGCAGCAGTTCGGACAAGTCGCTGAAGCTATGGGATGCCGCCACTGGGACAGAGAGGCTCACCTTCGCCGGGCATGTGGACTTTGTCGACACAGCCATTCTGACGAACAAAGGCAAGACGCTCATCAGTCACGATTCTCTCGATGCCGTACGCGTCTGGGATCTCGCCAGCGGCAAGGATATGCGGCGGATCTCGCTCCCCGGCGCGGCACGCGCCTTCGAGACGATGACGGCCTTCGACGACGGCTTCGCCGGCGCCAATCAGGACGGCCTGATCACCATCTACGATCAGGACGGCAAGCCGCTTCGCAAGCTCGAAGGGCACACGCTCGGACTCAATGCGCTGGCCTCCAGTCCCGATGGGAAGTGGCTGGCAAGCGGCGGCAATGAGCGATGGTCCAGAGTCTGGAACATCGCCGACGGCAAAGAGGTCGCTACGATCGATTTCCCGGGCGGCGACGGCTACCACAATGAAAGTCTCGCATTCAGCCCCGACGCCCATCACCTCGCCCTCGGCACGAGCCGCTCGGAAGTCCGCGTCGTGGAGTTGCCGTCCGGGAAGGAGCTGTATTCGAAGGCTGACCCCGAGGAAACCGGATTTGTCCTCGGCCTCGCCTTCAGCCCCGACGGTGCGACGATTGCATCGGCCGGCGGTACCGGCAAGATCCGACTCATCGACGCGACCACCGGCGCAGCGATCCGCGCATTCGGCGAGCGTGCCAGCCGCGCCCTGGTCTTTACTCCGGATGGCAAGCGGCTCTGGTCGGGAAGCGAAGACGGCACGATCACGCTGTGGAATGTGAGCGACGGAATCGCCGTCCGCACCATTCCGGGTCACTCCGCCTACGTGACATCGCTCGTCCTGCGCGGAAACGGCCGCACGCTGATCAGCACCAGCCGTGACAGCACCGCAAAAATATGGGACGCGGCCACCGGCGATGCGCTTGCTACGCTCGTCGCGTTCGACCGCAACGACTGGCTCGTGATTACCCCCGACGGTCTTTTCGACGGCACCTCGCCTGCGTATTCGCAGATCCTCTGGCGATTCTCGTCGGAGCTTCGCGACGTCGCGCCGGTCGAGGCGTTCTTCGGCGACTTTTTCTATCCGAATCTGCTGTCCGATCTCATGGCCGGCAAGCGGCCGAAAGCGGCAAAAAGTATTGCCCAGAAGGATCGCCGCCAGCCGCTCGTGCAACTGCAACTCGCGTCGGCGGCGACAGGACGCAACGCCGACGTCGCCGTTCAGATCAGCGATGCTCCGGCCGGAGCGCAGGACGTCCGCCTCTTCCGGAACGGCTCCCTCGTCACCGTCTGGCACGGCGACATCCTCGGCGGCAAGACACAGGCAGCTCTGCACGCATCGCTGCCGCTCGTTGCCGGAGAGAACCGCATCACCGCCTACGCCTTCAATCGCGACAACGTGAAGAGCGCCGATGCCAGCCTGCTCGTGCAGGGCGCCGCATCACTGCGGCGGAAGGGCACCGCGTACCTGGTTGGGATCGGTGTCAACAGCTATGCGAACAAAGACTTCGATCTCAAATACGCCGTCGCGGACGCCGGCAGTTTTGGCGCCGAATGGAAGGCGCAGCAGGACAAGCTCGGCACGTTCGCGCGCACCGAGGTGAGCTCACTGACCGATGAGCAGGCCACGAAGCCGAACATTCTGAAGGCACTCGGCGAACTGGCCACGAAGGTAGCGCCGGAGGATGCGGTGGTCATCTACTTCGCAGGCCACGGCACGGCGCAGGCGAATCGTTTCTACCTCATCCCGCACGACCTCGGCTACGCCGGAGGCCGCGACGCCATCGACGACGCCGGCCTCAAGGCCATCCTCGCGCACAGCGTTTCCGACCTGGAACTGCAGGACGCGATCGAAAAAATCGACGCCGGCGAGTTGCTGATGGTCATCGACGCCTGCAATTCCGGCCAGGCGCTGGAGTCCGAGGAGAAGCGCCGCGGCCCGATGAATTCGAAAGGGCTGGCGCAGCTCGCCTACGAAAAGGGGATGTACATCCTCACCGCCGCGCAGAGCTATCAGGCCGCGCAGGAAGCGTCGAAGTTCGGCCACGGCTTCCTCACGTACGCGCTCGTCGAAGAGGGCCTCCGCCAGAACAAGGCGGACGATCAACCCGCCGATGGCCGCGTCACAGTCCGGGAGTGGTTCGACTTCGCAACGCGCCGCGTTCCGCAGTTGCAGATCGAGCTGATGAAGGAAGCGCAGGCCGGCCGCGGCGTGACGGTGGCGTTCGTCAAAGGCGACGAACAGATCGCCGACCCCGCCGAGCGCAATGTGCAGCGTCCGCGAGTCTTCTACAGGCGCGAGGTGGAGGCGCAGCCGCTGGTTGTCGCCAAGTCGAATTAAGACGTTTTCTAGCTTCGGTGTTTGCGGACGATGTCGAGCTGCCGTTCGAACTCCGCGCGATCGATCCCAAGCGTTTTCATATTGGATCGGATGAGGTCCTCACCAAGGTCGCGATCCATCTTGATGACCACCGGTCGGGCCACGCCGGGGCGGGTCATGATCAGGTGGTCGCCCTTGATTCGCGATTCGATGCAGCCGAGCAGCCGGGAGACATCGCGGAGCTCCTGCCACGTAACGCGTTTCAGGGAGCGCTCCTACGCGATGGCTTGGTATGCAGGAATCGCCACGCGAACGATGAAGGGCTCGCCTAGCAAGCCATCGGCACCACGGTCATCGTCCCGCTGATCGGATTCGGCGGCATGCAAAGGCCGAAAATTCGATTCTTGTAGGGCGCGCTCGAGCGTACCCCGCTCGATACAGCTCTCGAACCAGAGTTGGACTGCCTCATCAATGCAGCGCCTCGCGTCGTCTGCGTCGCTGCCCTGCGATGCGACGCCGATCGAGGGACATACCGCGATCCATCGCTCTTCCGTATCGCGGCGGACGAATGCGCGGAGCTCGACGTCGAGGGTAATCGTTTCGTTCACGGTGCGAGGATAAACCTACTTCGCCCCGAACGCTGCGGCCACCCAGTACATCAGTGCGCCCATCGACGCCGCCATCGGGATCGTCAGGATCCAGGCCCAGACGATGCGGCCGGCGATGCCCCAGCGGACGGCGGAGAGCCGCCGCGTCGCGCCGACGCCGACGATCGCGCCGGTGATGGTGTGCGTGGTCGAGACCGGGATGCCGAACGAGCTGGCCAGAAACAGCGTGATCGCGCCAGCGGTCTCCGCCGCGAACCCCCCCACCGGCTGCAGCTTCGTGATCTTCGAGCCCATCGTGTGGATGATTCGCCAACCGCCGGAGAGGGTGCCGAGGCCGATGGCGGTGTGCGCGATGAGGATCACCCAGATCGGAATCGTGAATGTCTTGATGTAACCCGCCGTGAAGAGAACGCCGGCGATGATGCCCATCGTCTTCTGCGCGTCGTTCGTTCCGTGTCCGAGCGAGTAGAACGCCGCCGACACGAGCTGCGCTTTCCGGAAGACGCGGTCGACGCGCGCCGGCGATGATCGGCGGAAAAGCCAGTACGTAATCGACGTAATGACCAGCCCCAGTACCAGCCCGATCATCGGCGCCAGGATGATGAAGATCAGCGTCTTCGACCAGCCGCTCGGTTCGATCACGCTGAACGACATCGAGCGCGCGACGGCCGCGCCCGCGTAGCCGCCGATCAGCGCGTGCGAGGAACTGGTCGGCAGGCCGAAGTACCAGGTGATGAGGTCCCAGATGATCGCGCCCATCAACCCGCCGAAAATCACGCCGAACGTGACCGAGTGGATGTCGATCATCCCTTTGCCGATCGTCTTGGCCACGGCCGTTCCGAATCCGAACGCCGCGACGAAGTTGAAAAACGCCGCCCAGATCACGGCCTGCCCCGGCGAGAGCACGCGCGTCGAGACGATCGTGGCGATCGAGTTGGCGGCATCGTGGAAGCCGTTGATGTAGTCGAACACCAGCGCCACGCCGATTAGGCCGGCCACGATCAGAAAGAGGTGACTCGGCATCAGCTATGTTTCACGACGACGTTTTCCAGCAGGTTAGCCACGTCCTCACAACGGTCGGTGGCGTCCTCGAGAAGGTCGAGGATCTCTTTCCACTTCATCACCGTGATCGGATCGCGCTCCTCGTCGAAGAGTTGTCCCACGGCCTTTTGGTGCACGCGGTCGGCTTCATTTTCGAGCCGGTTGATCTCGACGGCGCATTCGAGCACGCCGCTGTGTTTCTCCAGCGCCACGACCGCGTCGCGGACGACATTCGCCGAGGCCGAGATGATCTTGCCCAGCTCGCGGGCGCCGAAACGGACGCGGTCGATGCGGTACAGCGGCACCAGGGCGGCGGCGTTGTCGATCGCGTCCATCACATCGTCGAGCGTGCGGGCAAGCGAGTGGATGTCTTCGCGGTCGATCGGCGTCACGAAGGTCTTGTTCAGCCGCTGGATGATCTCGTGGGTGAGGAAGTCGCACTTGTGCTCGACCTCCTTGATCTCGTGCGCCTTGTCGGCGATGGGAGGATCGGTGGCGAACATCTCTTCGAGCAGCCGCGCGCCGACCTTGAGCTGGTCAGCCATGGCGATGAAGTCGGCGTAAAACGTCTCTTCACGGGGTAAAAGGCGAAAGCGCACGGGCGGGACCTCCTCGAAAGCGCGCGGATTGTATCGGAAGCCGGCACGGCCGGCAGCGTCGGTTGCCCAAGGCTCCTTCAACACAGTCGCCACAAGGTTCAGCAGCGCGGTCGGGCGATATCTACGGCAACGGCAGCCGGATCGTGAACGTCGCGCCCTGCCCTTCCTCGCTGACCACGGCGATCGAACCGTTGTGCGCCTCCACGATCGCTTTGGCGATGTAGAGGCCGAGGCCGAGACCGCCGTAGTAGCGGCTGGAAACATTCCGCGCGCGGTGGAAACGTTCGAAAAGTTTCGGGATCTCGTCGGTCGGAATGCCGATACCGTGATCGATCACCGCGGTCAGCATGTGGTGCCCGTCGATCTGCGTGACGATATCGATTTCCGTTCCGTCGGCCGAATACTTGATGGCGTTCGAGATGAGGTTGTCGACGACTTGGCGCATGCGGTCGGGATCGACGTGCAGCGTCGTCTCCGGCACCTCGGCCGAGCAACGGATCGTGCGCGCCGGGTTCTGCACGCGGAAAGCGTTGGCGCGGCGGTCGATAAACTCGCGCCATGAAATCGGCTGGCGATCGATCTGCAAACGGTTGGTCTCGATGCGCGAGACGTCGAGTAATTCGGAGATGAGTCCCATCATCCGGTCGACTTCGCCGAGGACCGCCGTCAGATACGTCCCGCGCTCCTCGGGCTGCAAATCGTTGATGGTCTGCGCGAGTAGCTGCGTGTAACCCTTGATCGTCGTCAGCGGCGTGCGCAGCTCGTGCGAGGCGACGGAGAGGAACTCGTCCTTCTTGCGGTCGAGCTCCTGCAGCGCGGTGATGTCGCGGATGACGAGGACGGCGCCGACGATACCGTTGCTCTCGATCGGCGCAACGGCGATGGAAAGATCGAGGTCCTTGCCGGTGATGAAGTGCCGTCCGATGGCGAGGTAATCGGGCACGGTCATGCCGCGCAACGCCCGCGCGTGCGGCAGATCGTCGGCCGGAATCGAACGGCCGTCCGGATACCGAAGACGCAGCACCGCGAACGATCCATACTCGACCGCCTCCGTGCGCGATCCGAATCCAAAGAGCGTAATCGCCGCTTCGTTGACCGAGACGACCTGCCCGCCCGCGTCGTAGACCCAGAGGCCGTCCGTCATCGAGCTGAGGATCGAATCGAGCCGCGCCGAACGCTCGGCCATCGCCTGCGCCAAATCTTCGATCTCGCGCCGCGCGTTGACCTGATCGGTCACGTCCTGGATCAAAACAGTGAGGCTCTGCGTGATGCCGGAGAAGCGTCCGCGGACGGCGGAAACGATGCGATTGATGTACGTCGGCGTCGGCCTCGTCTCGGCTTTGAACGCTTCATCGAAACGCATCTCGCCCGATTCGGCGACCTGCTTGAGCGGCTTCTCCAGCGACGGAATGACCTCATCGACGCGCAAACCGATCAGCCGTGTTTCAGGGCTGATCTTGCCGAGGCGTTCGACATAGTCGACGAAACGCGCATTGGCGAGCTCGAATCGCAACTCGTCCGCGGAGAAGACGGCCACGCCGATCGGCGCGGTCTCGATGACGGCCTCGAATCGCACACGCGCATCGACTTCGCGCCTTGCCAGCTCCTCGGCCGCGCGATGCCCTTCCTGCGAGATGCGCGTCAGGCGATGGATGTGGCTGGCCGCGCCGATCCGCTCTGCTACCGCCTGCGCAAATTCCAAATCCTCGGCGTCGAAACTCCGCCGCGTGTCCGACCGCGCGATGACCAGCGCTCCGATGCGGTCGCCGTACGACTCGATCGGCGTAGCGATGAGCGTCTGCTCGTTCATCGCCGAAATCATTTCGCCTTCGTTCGCGTCGCGCGCGAAGTCGGAGGCCGCCTTGCCGCCGAACTCGGAGTACAGCAGCGGGCGTCCGATCTGGAAAACGGTGCCCGGAATGCCTTCGCCGGCGTGATACGGATTGTGCGAAAGGTAGTCGCGGAAGCGCTGCACTTCCTTCGCCACCGGCGCCACCGAGGCCATGCCGACCATGTGCAGCTCGCTCGATGGTGAGTGGTAGAGAAAGATCATGGCCGTGCCGCCGACGGCGTCCGCAACGCGGCGGGCAGGATCGTCGAGTTCTTCGAACGACGGCTGCACGGTGACGGTGTCGACGCCTAGGTTGGCGAGGCATTCGGCGCGGCGGCGGCGCCACGCTTCGCGTTCCGCGGTCTGCCGCTCGTCGGTGACGTCGCGCGACAGCACGACCGATCCGATGATGTGGTTGCGGTCATCGCGGATCGGCGCTGCTTTCAAATTGACGACGCGGTCGTCGCCGCTGCGGGCGTCGTGCACGAGGTAGTCGGATTTGACGACGTCGCCGCGCAGTGCGCGAATCGATGGCAGATCGTCCGCTTCGAGCGGACTGCCATCGATGTACCGGTGCCGGTTCTTCCGCAGCCTTCCCTCGGGATCGGGAGCGAAGAGCGACACTGGCTCGCGCTGCGCCGCCGCGTTCATCCGCTCCAATTGTCCCTTCGAGTCGTAGATCGCCGCCGACTCCGGAATCTGATCGAGGATGGCGTTGACCTTGGCCATCTCGCGGACGGCGCGTTCGTGAAGCAGCGTGTTGTTGAGCGCCAGCGTGGCGTAGCGGCCGATTTCGGCGAACAGCGAGATCTCTTCGTCCGTCCACTCGCGCGGCGACGAACATTGATGAAGTCCGAACGCCCACGGCTCGTCGTCGCGCGGACGCAGCACCTGAATCATTTCGGAGCGGACCTGAAACCGCGCGGCGTGTTCGGTATCGAGATCGCAATCGCGTTCGTTGACGATGACCGGGCCGTCGGCATCGAGCAGACGACGAATCAGATTCGTCGAATTCTTCAGCGACAACGATGATACCGATGCATCCGGCTCGATCGCGTACTCTGGTGCACTCACCGCGAAGCGGACGTTCGCAACCTCGGCTTTCTCATTCACCGGATGCAGCAGCCAGGCGCGGTCGGCGCAGAACTCCTGCCGCGTGATCGTGACGATCCGCCGCAACACTTCCTTGAGCTCCAGCGTGGCCGTGAACGACTCGAGGATGCTCGACAGAAACCGATACCGCTCCTCGGAATTGAAATGCTGCGGACGCGAGCGCCGGTCCAGGTAGCGGATCATCAATCGCCGCACTGCACCATCGCCATCACCATCGCCATCGGGTAGTTCGAGCACGCGCGCCGCCGGCTGCTTCCGCTCGGCTTCGTCGCGAACCCGCTGCCATCCATCGCCGCCGCTGACGGCGATCACGCTGAACGCTTGCCGCCCGAGGAGATCGAGCGCCTCCGCTTCCGAGGCAGTCACGATGGGCGTGAAGCTGAGCGAAGCCGCAACTTCAGCCGGAGTTTTTGCGGCCGCGTCGGAGGCCACGATCAGGACCTGGTTAGACATGGAAATTGGCGCTGATGAATCGACGCGTGATGCTACCACCAGCCGCTTAGAATGCTTCCATGCCGAAGCGTTCTTTCGACGAGCTCGTGCAGCTCATGCAAACCCTCCGCGGCCCGAACGGCTGTCCGTGGGACCGCAAACAGACGCTGCCGACCTTAAAACCGTTCGTGATCGAGGAGTCGTACGAGGTCGTCGATGCCATCGATCGCGATGACCGCGCGTCGCTGGCCGAGGAGCTCGGCGACTTTCTGCTGCAGGCGGTTTTCATCGCCGAGCTGACCCGCGAAGAGGGATCGTTCGACATCTACGACGCCATCACCGCGATTCACGACAAGCTCGTACGCCGCCATCCGCACGTCTTCGGCGACGTCGAAGCGAATGATGCCGATCAAGTCCTCGTCAATTGGGAGAAGCAGAAAAACGAGGAGCGCAAGGCGGAGAACAAGAGCGTGCTGGCCGGCGTCCCGCAATCGCTGCCCGCGCTGCTGCGCGCCTCACGGCTGACGGAGAAGGCGGCACGCGTTGGCTTCGACTGGCGCCGTACCGAGGATGTCTTCCACAAACTCGACGAAGAGATCGCCGAGCTGCACGAGGCGATCTCCTCGGGCGACGCGTCCCATGTCGAAGATGAAGTCGGCGACCTTCTCTTCACGATCGCCAACATCGCCCGCAAGCTGAATGTGAATGCCGAGGAGGCACTGCAGTCGACGAATCGCAAGTTCTCCCGGAGATTCGAATCGATGGAGTCACGCGTCCGCGAAACCGGCCGCAACGTCGATCAACTAACACTCGAAGAAATGGACGCGCTATGGGACGAAGCCAAAGCCGCCGAACGCGGCTGATCATCGTCTCAATTTTCGCAGCCTGGATCGCCCACGACCTCCTCGTGCCGCCCCGCTACGCCTTCGACGCCCGCGCCACACTCGCCGCCATCGACGAATACCGCGCGCTCGTCTCCCCCCACCTCCACGGCATCATCCAATGCCGTTTCCAACCCACCTGCTCCTGGTACGGCCACGAGTCCATCCGCAAACACGGTTTCCTCATCGGCGGCGCGAAAACGTTCTGGAGGATTGCGAGATGTGGTCCGTGGACGAAGGTGGGGACGTACGATCCACCGTAATACTCGCTTCACCAAATGTTGATTACATCCTGGGGTGGCCCAGCCAGAGCTTTTACCGCTTGAGCGATATTCTCGTATTGCGATGTGTAACGGCGTCGCCACTGGGCAAATGAAGCGAACGAGAGGAGCATCAACAACACGATCAGAAAAACCAAGGGTGCTGTCTCTACCCGGTGTCGGTGAAATGGCAGCGACATACCGAGCAGTGCGAAACTCAGAGCGTTGGTTCGAGCGATCCGTATGATGTGACGATCGAGCTGAACCTCGCGCAGGAAATCTGCCGAAGCGTTTAGGAGGACAAGAGTTCGCGCCTCGTTATATGGCTTGCCCAGGCTCTTGAAGAGAGGATTTCGAATCGTCTTCTCGAAGCCTTGCTTGAACAGCCATTCAGATATGAAGTTTGCGACCCATCCGACGGCGTATGTGAGAGCTAATACAAAAATCAGTATCACTGGCGCGAAGTCTTTCAGTGTCAGCACGCTCGCAAGCAGCATCCTCGTCTTAGATGCATTGACGCACGCGATAAGTAGCGACACGATCCAGAGCTCGGCGATTGCGCCGACGACAAGGATCTCCACGAAGAGGGCGGTCGTTGCCATAGCACGTATCTCCCTGGATAGTCTACGCGCAGGGATCAGCGTGTATCGTCGCTGTCCAGGTTTGCGAAGGCTTTTCGATATCGCGCCATCACCGCTGGATAGCGAAGGTGATCCAGATGGTATCTATGCGTTGGTGGAGGAAGTCCCTCTACTCCGGCGGCTCCTCCGCGCTCGGGCACAAATCATTCAACGCGCACTGCGCACATTTCGGTTTGCGGGCGATGCAGATCGTTCGGCCGTGGGCGATGAGGCGGTGGGAGAAGTTGGTCCATTCCTTTTTCGGGATGAGCGGCATCAGGTCCTGCTCGATTTTTTCGGCGTTGTCGTTTGAGGTCAGGCCGAGGCGGGCGGAGACGCGGCTGACGTGGGTGTCGACGACGATGCCGACGGAGATGTTGAGCGCGTTCGAGAGGACGACGTTCGCGGTCTTGCGGCCCACGCCGGGGAGCGCGGTCAATTCGTCCATCGTGCGTGGGACCTCGCCGTTGTAGCGTTCGACGAGCACCTTCGAGGCGGCGATCACCGCTTTGGCCTTGTTGCGGAAGAAGCCGGTCTGCTTCACGTCGCGCTCCATCTCGACCTGATTCGCGTCCGCGAATGCCCGCGGGTTCGGGTACTTCCGGAAGAGCGATTTGGTGACGATGTTGACGCGGACGTCGGTCGATTGCGCGGAGAGCATCGTGGCGATCAGCAGCTCGAAGGCGTTCGTGAAATCGAGCGAGCACTTCGCCTTCGGGTACATCTGTTTGAGTTTGACGACGATGTCGTTTGCGCGCTCCTGTTTCTTTGTGGCCATCGGAAAGGCATTCAACCACAGAGACGCAGAGGACACGGAGAGAGACCTCTGTGATCTCTGTGTCTCTGTGGTGCAAAGGTTTTAGAATCGGGACATGACGACCATCATCGAAGAAACACGCGTCATCCGCGCCCCGCGCGGCACCGAGATCTCCTGCCTCGGATGGCAGCAGGAGGCGGCGCTGCGGATGCTGATGAACAACCTCGATCCCGAGGTGGCCGAGCGGCCGGAGCAGCTCATCGTGTATGGCGGTATCGGCAAGGCGGCGCGGAATTGGGAGTGCTTCGACGCGATCGTGGCGACACTCAAGCGCTTGAAAAATGATGAGACGCTCCTGGTGCAGTCGGGCAAGCCGGTGGGCGTTTTCCGCACGCACGAAAACGCGCCGCGCGTGCTCATCGCGAACTCGAACATCGTCCCGCACTGGGCCACATGGGACGAGTTCCGCCGCCTCGATTCGCTCGGCCTGACGATGTACGGACAGATGACGGCCGGCTCGTGGATCTACATCGGCACGCAGGGGATCCTGCAGGGCACGTTCGAGTGTTTCGCGTCCGTCGCGAAAACGCGCTTCGACAATTCGCTCCGAGGAAAGCTGGTGGTGACGGCGGGGATGGGCGGGATGGGCGGCGCGCAGCCGCTGGCGGCGACGATGAACGAGGCTACGGCGCTGGTGGCGGAAGTCGATCCGTCGCGCATTCAGCGTCGCCTCGACAAGCGTTATCTCGATGAATCGGCGCCGTCGCTCGATGCCGCGATCAAACGTGCTCTCGAAGCGCGCGACCGAGGAGAGGCGGTGTCGATCGGCGTGGTCGCGAATGCGGTCGAGCTGCTCGAAGCGCTCATCGAACGAAAGATCGTCCCCGACATACTCACCGACCAGACCTCGGCGCACGATGAGCTGAATGGCTACGTCCCCGCCGGCCTTTCTTACGACGCGGCGCTGGCCATGCGCGACAGCAGTCCGGACGCGTACATCGAGCTCTCGTACGACACGATGGCCCGCCACATGCGCGCCATGCTCGAGCTGCAGCGCCGCGGGGCGATCACGTTCGACTACGGCAACAACCTGCGCGGGCAGGCGCTGAAGGCCGGCGTGACGGATGCGTTCGACGTCGGTGGCTTCGTTCCGCTCTTCATCCGTCCGCTGTTTTGCGAAGGACGCGGACCGTTCCGCTGGGCGGCGCTGTCCGGCGATCCGAATGATCTGTTTGTCACCGACGAAGCGATCCTCGATCTCTTCCCGCACGATGCCGCACTGCATCGCTGGATCCGCATGGCCCAGAAGCGCGTCGAGTTTCAGGGACTGCCGGCCCGTATCTGCTGGCTCGGCTACGGCGAGCGCGACAAGGCCGGGCTGCTCTTCAACGAGCTAGTCCGCACCGGCAAGGTCAGCGCGCCGATCGTGATCGGCCGCGATCACCTCGATGCGGGCTCGGTGGCCTCGCCGAATCGCGAGACCGAGGGGATGAAGGATGGCTCGGACGCGATCGCCGACTGGCCGATCCTCAATGCGTTATTGAACACCGCCGCCGGCGCGACGTGGGTGTCCTACCACCACGGCGGCGGCGTCGGAATCGGCTATTCGTTACATGCGGGGATGGTTGTGGTCGCCGATGGGACTTTCTCCGCTGCCGAGCGGCTTCAACGGGTGCTGACTGTTGATCCGGGGACGGGCGTGATGCGGCATGCGGATGCGGGGTATGAGATTGCGATCGATGCCGCTAAGTCACGTGGCGTTGACTTGCCCATGATTTGATCACGCGGAGACGCGGAGGCGCGGAGAAAACCAATCCCCCTCCGCGTCCCCGCGTCTCCGCGTGGAAAGCTTTTTACCGGCGACCAGTCACCAACTCATCCGCCCCGCTCATCCGGATCTTGATCAGCTTGTCGACAGGCACCGCCTTGTATCCGCTTGCTTCCATTTTGCGGATGAACTCCGGGGTCACGCCGAAGATGCGCATTTCGATGAGCTGGTGCGGGGTGAGGTTCGTGTAGCCCATCGCGCGGAGCTCTTCGATGCATTTGGGGGTGACACCGTGGATGCCGAAGTCGCTCAGCTCGTGCGGGGTGAGCGTGAAGCCGAGGCGTTTGTAGGCGTCGATTTTTTCGCGGGTGATGTTGCCGATGCGGAGGTTTTCCGTCTCCTGCGGCGTGAGGTTGCCGAGGCCGGCGGCGTGCAGTTCGCGGACGTACGTCGGCGTCACGCCGAGGATGGCCAGGTTGGCGAGTTTGTGGGCGGAGATGTCGGTGTAGCCGAGCTCGCGCATCCCGGTCACGTAGGCCGCGTCGACGTTGCCGACGCGGAGATTGACCAGCTCGCGCAGCGTCAGGTTCGTGAAACCGAGGCGGTTGAACTCCTTGATGGCAGGGGCGTTGATGCGGAAGATCGCCACCTCCTCGATCTCCTTCTGCGTCGGCTGGTAGCCCAGGACTCGGAGATCGCGGACCGTCTGCGGCGTGAAATCGGTCGTGGCGAAGACGAGCAGATCGTCATCTTTGAAATCGGTGTAGCCGAGGGTCGCCATCTCGCGCACGAACGGCTCGCTGGGGGCGAACTTGAAATTGCCGGCGCCGTTGCCGTTTGCGAAACGGCCTTCGAAACTGAACGCGCCGGCGGGGCGCGACATCGTGAAATTCACGTTCGCGGCAGTCGATTTGATGTCGGCGATCGAGAGGCCGGTCAGTGAGGCCAGCGACAGCTCGAAGCCCATCGTGTTGTTCCAGCCGCCGTGATGAATGCCGGTTCGCGACTCGTGGTTGCCGCGGAAAATCGTCATCTGCAGCGTGGTGCCGTCGGTGTTCAGTTCCGCCGTCCAGACGCCGTTGCGCGAGTCGGTGGCGGCGTAGACGGTGAAGCAGATGGCGACGGCGAGGAGGATGAGAAGCGCTGTTTTCATGGGAGTTCTCCTTCGTGAATACATCATGTACGAAACAAGTCGTAGATGTCAACGAAGAACTTCGTAGATTGTTTCAGCGCCCGTTCATCGAATGTCTCGCCACGGATGAGCATGTGCAAAATTGGGCAATACCGTCCGGCGGAAGGGAGTTATCGTGTGTCCGCACTTTGGAGGTGTCGTCATCAGCGAAACAGCGAAGCAGCAGAAAAAAGACTGGGTGAACATCGCGTTCCTCTCTCTCACGCCCGTCATCGGAATCGTCGGAACGGCCGCATGGACGTGGACGCACGGCTTCCATCTCTGGATGCCGATCCTGATGATGGTGATGTACGCCTTGGTCGGTTTCTCGATCTGCGCCGGCTACCACCGCTTCTTCTCGCACAAGACCTACGAAGCGTCGCCCGTCCTGCAGGTGCTGTTTGCAATCTTCGGGGCGATGGCGGCGGAGAACTCCATCCTCTGGTGGTCATCGAGCCACCGCGTGCATCACAAGTACATCGACAAAGAGTGGGATCCGTACAACATCAAACGCGGATTCTGGTGGGCGCACATCTTCTGGATTTTTAATAAGAACGAACAGTTCGATGACACGTTCGCGAACTCGCCCGACCTGCTGAAGAACCCGGTCGTGATGTGGCAGAACAAGTGGCACAAGATGATTCTGATCGGGGCCGGCTTCGGCATCCCGACGCTCATCGGGGCCGCGTTCGGCGATCCGATCGCCGGGCTGCTCTGGGGCGGCTTCCTGCGCATCGCGGTCATCCACCACACCACGTTCTTCGTGAACTCGCTGGCGCATTCGCTGGGCAAGCCGCTGTTCAACGCCGAGGTTTCGGCGCGGGACAACTGGTTCGTGGCCATGCTGACGCTGGGCGAGGGCTATCACAGCTTCCATCATCGCTTCCCGACCGACTTCCGCAACGGCATTCACTGGTATCAGTGGGATCCGTCGAAGTGGATGATCCGCACGTTCAAGGCCCTCGGACTGGCGTCCGACCTTCGCACCGCTCCGCTGCCACAGATCGAGCAGGCTCGCATGCAGGCGGCGCTGAAAATGGTGAAGTCGCAGATCGACGCGACCCCGGGCACGATCGGCGACGAGATCCGCAACCGCGTGCACGTGGCCATGGAGCACCTCGAGACGGCGCTCAAACTCTGGCGCCAGCACGCCGAGGAGAAGGCCGAGGGCATGTCCAAATCGTGGCGGGAAACACGCCGCCGTTCGCGCCAGCATGTGCAGCAGTCGCGGAGGCAATGGAAGTTGGCGGTGCGGACGCTGCGGCGCGTGCCGCAAACCGCGTAGGCTTCACTTTTCCGCGACGACATCGACGCCGAGCTTCTTCATCGCGCGCTCGGCTTCACGGCCGTGACGCGGAAAAACGCAGCGCTGCATCCAAACGCGCCGGTAGATCGCGACTGCAAGGTCGCGATCGCCGGCGCTGATTTTTTTCGGCGCGTCGTCGAGATCGGCATTCAGCGATTCTTCGCGCGTTCGGATCGCGTCGCGCATCATCTTCTCGACGTCGCTGGCTCGTAGCAGCCCTTTGCTTGCCGCGACTCTCCCGACGACGACGCCCCAGGCATCGACGAGCACTGCGGCCGGCAGCGGGCCGTCGATGGCTAGCTTCGCCAGCATCGCGGCGTCGTCCGACGTCACCACCTCCAGCGCCACGCATTGCGCCGCGTACGATGCCAGCGCGCGCGAGGTGAGCAGGTCGGAGCTACGGAAGTCATCCGCCGAGGCCGGCACCCAGTAGAGAACGAGCGGCGACGCCGGCAGCCCCTCGCCGGCGTGATGAATCTTCCACGGCACGAACGCGGCGTCGGATGCGATGCCGTTCGCGGCTGCTGAAATGAGCAGCGACACGACGGCCAACGGCAGTGCGTGCATCAATCGCATTTGTCTGGATCCGGAAGCGGCGATTATAGGCGTTCTCCGCGTCTCCGCGTCTCCGCGTGAACCGTATCGCTGAACCATCCGCGCGCATATCCCGGTAGAATCGCGAACAGGTCCCCTCTCAATGACTGTGATGCGCGAGAAACTCGGGCAATATCAGATCCTCGCGCCGCTCGGTGCGGGCGGGATGGGCGAGGTTTACGTCGCGCGCGACCCGTCCCTCGGCCGCAAGGTCGCGATCAAGCTCCTGCCGGTCCGCCTCTCCGGCGACAAGGAAACGCTGGCCCGTTTCACGCGCGAGGCCCGCTCGGCCTCGGCGCTCAATCATCCGAACATCGTGACGATTCACGAAGTGGGCATGGACCAGGGCTCCGGATCGCCGTATATCGTGATGGAGTACATCGACGGCCGCGACCTGCGCAGTTTGCTAAGTAACGGCCCGCTGCCGAACCGCAAGACGCTCGACATCGCCGCGCAGATCGCCGACGGCCTGGCCGCCGCGCACGAGCAGGGCATCGTCCACCGCGATCTCAAGCCCGAAAACGTGATGGTGACGAAGGACGGCTACGTCAAAGTCCTCGACTTCGGCTTGGCCAAGATCATCCGCCCCGCCGGCGAGGATGACGACACCGCGCAACTCGACATGCCCGGCACGAACCCGGGCACGATCCTCGGCACGGTCGGCTACATGTCGCCCGAGCAGGCCACCGGCAAGCCGCTGGATTTCCGCTCCGACCAGTTTGCGTTCGGCGCGATCCTCTACGAGCTGGCCACGGGCAAACCGGCCTTCGAAGCCGACAACGCCATCGATACGCTCTCGGCCATCCTGCACGAGGAGCCGCCACCGATCACGAAGTTCAACGGGCAGGCGCCGCAGCCGTTCTGCTGGATCGTCGATCGCCTGCTGTCGAAGGACGTGAACGAGCGCTACTCGTCGACGCGCGATCTCGCCCGCGACCTCCGCAACATCCGAGACCGTTTCGCCACGATGACGACCTCCACCGACGACATCCCGCGTCCGCCGAAAGTGTCGCGTCAGGCGATCACGATCGGCGCGAGCGTGCTGGCGGCGCTGCTACTCGCCGGCGGCGCCGCGCTCATCGCGCGCCACGGCGCGACCGCGAGTCCGGCAGGATCGCAAACGGTTCCCTCGAAAAAATACCTGGCGGTAATGCCGTTTATTGATCTCACCGGGCAACCGAACGGCCAACTCGTCGTCGACGGCCTCGCGGAAACCTTGTCCGCGCGACTAGCGCAATTCACCTCGGTGCAGGTCATGCGCCCAACAAAGGCCGACGACGTTGCAGGCACGGACCCGCAAAAGATCGGCCACAACCTCGGTGCGAATATCGTCCTGCGAGGATCGATGCAACGCGCAGGCGACCGCCTTCGCGTGGCGTACGAGGTCATCGATCTGGTAAAGGGAACTTCTCGCTCCGGCGATCTCATCGAAGGATCGGTCTCTGATCTCTTCACCATCCAGGACAAGCTCGCCGACAGCATCGCGGCATCGCTCCAGCTCGGCGCGCCGGCCTTCCGGCCCTCGGTCGCGGACAGCAACGTCTCTCAGACCCGTTACCTCGAAGCGCTCGGACACCTTCGCCGCTACGATCAGGAGGCGTCGGTCGACAGCGCCATTCACATCCTCGAGGAACTAGCAGCGCAAAGCTCCTCGGCATCCGTCCAGGCAGCGCTCGCCAGAGCTTACCTGGCGAAGTTCCACATTACTCATGACGACAAATGGGTAACGCCGGCCACTGCCGCCGGCGAGCGGGCCGTCAACGCCGATCCCCAGAATCCCGACGTTCACATCACTCTTGGCGAATTGCGGCGGATTCGAGGGGGTGTCGATGAGGCACTCAACGAATACAAGGCCGCACTCGCACAGCAGCCGAACAATGCGGACGCAATCGTGGGAATGGCAGAAACTTACAAGGCGAAGGGTAAACTTGCTGAGGCCGAAGCTGCATATAAGAAATCCATTGCACTTCAGCCGAATTACTGGGGTGGCTACAGCAAGCTGGGCGCTTTCTACGCAGGACGCGGACGTTTAGCAGAGAGTGCCGCCATGTTTCAAAAAGTCGTGGCGCTTTTGCCTGACAATCTGCAGGGTTACAACAACCTCGGCGGTGTTTATGTGAAGATGGGGCGCTACCGCGACGGAGAGGCGGTCTTTTCGAGCAGCATTGCCAGATCGCCGACTCCTCAGGCGTTCTCCAATCTCGGCACCTGCGACTACTTTCTCGGAAAGTACACCGAGGCCGCGGCAGCCTTCCAGCGCGCAATCAATATCACGCCGACAAAATATATTTATTGGGCAAATCTTGGCGATGCTTATCGTTGGGTTCCCGGATCAGAGGCGAAATCCGCGCGGGCCTATGACCAAGCGATCTCTCTTTGCCGTCGAGAGTTACATCTCAACGCATCCGACACCGTTACTAGAGCACGGCTGGCGGAGTGCCTTGTAAAGCGCGGCGACGCTCAGATGGCAAAAAAGGAAATCGACCAGGCTCTGGCCGCCGATCCCAAGGACGGTCAAATTCTGTACAAAGCAGCGGTCGTTGAAAACGTCGTCGGACATGATGCCGAAGCAGTTCGGTGGCTCAACGAGGCAGTGGAGAACGGATACGATCGAAGTCAAATGCAACGCGACCCCGAGTTCGCCCTACTTCGGAACTCTGATATTTACAAGCGCGCCTTCACCGCGCGCGTACAATAGCGCCGGGTCCACAACTCCAACCAAAGAGAGGTGCATATGTCCGACATTATCGTCACGCTGAAGAATGGAAAAATATCTGTCGATGCGTCAAAAGTAAAAGCGTCCGCGTCCGCCAAACACAAGGTGAAATGGAAGTGTCACGATGGCGAGTTCCACATCGAGTTCAAGCCCGGTTCTTCGTGGCCCAATCCCACGACGACGAATGATGGCGGCGCCTGGAAGGCTGAGGCAGGACCATTCACGGACGTCGGAAAAACGTTGAAGTACGCCGTAAAAGCGACCGGCTACGAAACCCTCGATCCCGATATCGAGATCATTCCCTAGTTCGGCGTGAATGGAACGAAGGAGGCAGCCTTGGCTGCCTCCTTAAGTCCACCTATTTCCCCAGCTTCTCGCCGAGGTCTTCCACTGCCTCGCCTACCTTGCGGCGGGCTTTGCCGAAGCCGGCCTGCATCTTGCCGCTGGCGCGCTGGTCGGCGCCTTCGTTCTCGAGGATTGGGTCGCCGAGCGCCCGGCCTACGTTCTCTTTCACGGTACCGCTCGCCTTGTCGACGTTGCCTTTGACTTCGTCGTCATTGATGCGCATGGTGTGAGTCTCCTTCGCAGTTCAAATAACTCAAGAATCCTGCCAAGGAGTTACTCCGCCTCCGTCTTCCGGACTGTCACGTCGAACCGGTACTGGTGGTCCTTGTAATAGAAGGAGACCAGCGACACGAACGGCTTGTCGAGCGGCTTGTTCTGCTTCGTTTCGAAGAGCGGATAGAGCGGCGTGGGACGCGTGTAGTGCCACACCAGTTCGCCGTGTCCGGTGGTCGGCTCGGTGGGATGGCGTTGAAAATTGCGCAGGCCGTCGTAGACCTTGTAGCAGATCAGTCCGCGGAAGACCGGCCCGCGCGCGCTGGGAGACGTGCCGAGGATCGGGAAGCCTTTCGGCGTGACATGGGCGATGTATTCGGCGCCTTCCGGAGTCGGTCCGCCGGTCACCGTTACCAGCCCCGCGTTGCGGAGATTCTCGAACGTGAGCAGCGAGCGATCGTCGTACTCATCCTTCGGAAAGCGTGCGTTCCACCACACCTTCTGCGGCACCTCGGCGTAGATCGGTTCGGCAGCGAAGCGGTAGCCCTCGATGATCTGATTGGCTTTCGCCGCCGTCAGCGGTTCCGCCTTCTGGCACGCAACCATCAGGACCAGGACCACGCATGCAACTTGACTCGTTCGACCGCGCATGTTGTTATCCCCCGGCTTTCCGCGCGACGCGCACGATACCGCGAGAATTGAATTGACCGACCGAATCCTCGACGCGCTGGCGCGCCTCTGCCTGCGACGCAACAAAGAGATCCTGATCGCGGCCTTCGTGCTCGCGGTTCTGGCCGTGCTTGGCGCCACGCGCGTTTCCTTCGATCCCGACCTGCTCAACCTCATCCCGCAGAAGAACAAGCAGGTCAACGAGTTCCGCAAAGTCCTCAAAGACCTCGGCACGATCGACTACCACATCGTGCTCATGGACATGCCCAAAGGGCGCGACGTCCATGACTACGACACCCTCATTGATGCCGTGGCCGAGGGATATCGCAAGAATCCGCGGATCGAGGATGTCACGTACAAGATTCCCAACCCGCTCGACTTCATCGAGATCATCCTGCCGAAAGCGCTGCTCTTCCTGACGCCGGCGGAGCTCGACGAAGTTTCCGCCAAGCTCACCGACCAGGGCATCCGCGAGTCGGTGGCGCGCAATGCGGCCATGCTCCAGACGCCGCAGGCCATGGCCATGAAGCCGTTCGTTCAATACGATCCTTTCAACCTCGTCCCGATCTTCCTTCGCAAGTTTCAGTCCGCCGGCGGCGGCTTCAGCATCGACACGTCCAGCGGCTACTACATGTCGTCGGATCACAGCATGCTGTTGATCCTGACCAAACCGAAACGGCCGGCGCAGGACGTCCCGTTCGGCAAGAAGCTGCTCAATGAAGGAACGCTGATCGAGGCCGAGGCGCTGCGCGATTTTCAGAAAACCGCGCCGCCGAGAACGCCGTTGCCGAGGATCTCGCACACGGGCGGATACGAGATCGCCGCCGGCGACGCAGACCTCATTCGCCAGGACGTCATCGTCAACATTCTCGGCACCGTCTTCGGCGTGCTGGCGCTGTTTCTCTACGCCTTCCGCCGTCCGGCATCGATCATCTACGCCGGCGCGCCGCTCGCGCTCGGACTGCTGCTGACGTTCGGCATGGCCGGCGTCACGTACGGGAAGCTTTCGCAGGCCAGCGCCGGATTCGCGGCGCTGCTAGCCGGACTGGGAATCGACTTCATCACCGTGCTCTACGGCCGCTACGTCGACGAGCGCAACCGCGGAACGTCGATGCAGGAGTCGATACGCACGATCATGCGCTCCACAATGCCGGGCGTCTTCGTGGCGGCGATCACCACCGCGGGAACGTTCTTCGCGTTCCTGGCTACCGACTTCCGCGGCATGACGCAGCTCGGCTTCCTGACCGGCGTCGGCATCCTGCTGTTTCTGCTGTGCGTGATGTTCCTCCTCCCCGCGCTGATCGTCTTCTCCGAGCGCAAGGAATCGAAGCGCGCGCCGAAGCTTTACCTGCACTCGTTCGGTGCCGAAAAACTGATCGACATCTCCGTGAAGAAGCCGCTGGTCACGATCGGCGTGTGGGTTGTCTTCATCGTTGCCTGCGGGATCATGGCCACGCGCGTCCGCTTCAGCGACAACATTCAGGATCTGCGCGCGAAAGGAAATCCGGGCGTCGTCAATCAGTCGCGCATTACCGAGAAGTTCGGACAGTCGTTCGACTTCATGATGTACGTCTGCGAGGGGAAGACGCTCGAAGAAGCGCTGGAGAAAACGCGCGCCGCATCGAGCGACCTCGACGCGCTCGTGGCCGACCACACCATCGCCTCGTACCAGTCGATCTCCACCTTCCTGCCGCCAGTCGTCGATCAGGAGAAGATCATGGCCCGCCTGCATGCCGGGGCCGCGAACGAGTTCAACTTCGCGCGCGTGGAGAAGACCTTCCGCGCCGCGCTCGTCGAGAACGGGTTCCGCCCTGACGCGTACGACGATTACCTTAAACTCTTCGCGCAGACGCTGCGGCCGGCGCAGCCGATCACGCTGCAGACCATCGGCAACGAGGACATCACCAAGCTCACCACGCGCTTCGTGAAGAAAGTCGGCAATGGCTGGATGTCGGTCATCAACGTCTATCCGACCGGCGGCAAGTGGCCGCGCGACGTCCCCAAGAAACTGATGGACGTTCCCGACCGCCATCCCGGCGATGTTCTCACCGGCGTCAACCTCGTCAGCGGCACGCTACGGCGGATCGTCAAAGCGGACGCCACGCGCTCCACGATCATCGGCTTCATCGCCGTGCTCGTGCTCATGTTCATCAGCTTCCGCAACCTGAAGCTAACGCTGCTCTCGTTCGTGCCGTTCGTGGCCGGCGCGGTGGGGATGCTCGGACTCATGGCGCTGCTCAACCTTCAGTTCAACTTCATGAACATTTTCGTCGGACTGATGATCATCGGCGTGGCCACCGACTACGCCATCTACATGCTGCAGCGATATCAAGAGAACCCGGCGGCCTTCCGCGGCAGTGCACACGAAACGGGCAAGGCCATTCTCATGGCAGCGCTCACGGCGATCGTCGGCTACGGCTCGTTCGCCTTCTCGCACTACCCGGGGCTTCGATCGATTGGGTATGCTTCGACCTTCGGCATCGGCCTGAGCGGACTGGCCGCGATCACGCTGCTGCCGGCAATTCTGGTGATGGGACGGCGAAACGATGAAGGCTAAGACAACGAGCATTCCCGCAGCACTCCTGACGCGCATCGTGCGCGGCCGCGCCGCTCTCGATGTACTGCTCGTGCTCTGTGCATCGGCGATCATCGCCATCGCCGCGCAGATCGCCATCCCGATTCCGGGCACCGTCGTGCCTCTGACGATGCAGCCGCTGGCCGTGCTCCTGGTCGGCGTGACGCTCGGCTCCACGCGCGGAGCCGCGGCCGCCGCGCTCTATCTCCTCGAAGGCTTCAGCGGTATGCCCGTCTTCGCGCAGGGCCACGGCGGCGCGATCTGGCTGGCCGGACCGACTGCCGGCTACCTCTTCTCCTACCCGTTCGCCGCCTTCGTGGCCGGCTGGTTCTCCGAGCGCGGCTGGGGCGCGACGACAATTCGCGCCATCGCCGGCATGCTCGTGGCCCTCGGCGTGATCTACCTCGGCGGCTGGTCGTGGCTCGCCGCGTTCGCCGGCGCGAAATCGGCCTGGCTTGGCGGCGTCCGTCCGTTCATCCTCGCCGACATCCTCAAAGTCGCCGTCGGCGCCTCGCTGCTCCCGCAACTGCAGCGGCTGATCTCGCGCATCTGAGAGAGCTCTGAGGAAATGTGGCGCTCGTTTCGTGCGCAGCACTTTGGAGTGCGGTGGCAAGGCCACCGCTTTGGGAGGCGGTGGAATGGTGACGCCCCGCAGCGCGTGATGCTCGCTACGTCTGCGCGATGATTACCGTCCCACTCCCTCCCAAAGCGGTAGCTCGATCGCTACCGCACTCCAAAGCTTCGCGAAATGTGCCGCCAGTCGCGCGAGCATCAAACATCACGATGATTCAGTCGAGGAAGTCAAACTCCTTCGCGCATCTGAGTCCTCCGTCTGGCACCCTCCTCGCACTATCAATAACCGTCAAAGGAGGATCTTGATGGTTGACAACATGAATCCCACCAATCAGTTCCACCCCTATCAGCGCGAAACGAGTGTGCCGGTCGCGGAACGCCCGCAGGGCGGCCTGAACGGCATTCTGAACAAAGTCGGCATCGACCCGACGAGCGTCCGCTCGATCGGCGATCAGATGAAGAACCTCAACGTGAATGAAACGGTCGGAAAGGCGCGCTCCTGGGCGAAAGCCAACCCGGCCAAAGTCCTCGGCGGTCTCGCAGCTGTTGCCATCGCCCTCGGCATGATGCGCGGACGGAGGGCGTAACGACACCGCGTAGCGCCGCCGCCAAGCGGCGCTACTGCGAGTGAAATGTGTAGTCGATCATCACCCGCTGCCCGACGATCCTTCCCTGCACGCGCACCGACGACTTCACCGGCGACACGCCGCTCGTCGTCCCCTCGGCGTCGATATTGAAGTCCGCGCCATTCACCTTGCACGTCGCTTTCATCGAGCCCTGCTCGTCGTCCGCATTGATCGTGTCGCCGGCGTTGCGCGTCACCATCGACGCCGCCGACAACTCCGCCGCGCTTTCGGCCAACGTCGCCGCCACGACTTTCGAACGGAACCGCTGAGCCTCGCGCAACGCGCGCGACGAATCGATCAACATCAGCTCCATCAGCGCGAAGTAAAGGATCGCGATGGTGATCGCCGCGATGAGCACGTAGCCGCGTTCACGCGTGCGGGCGCGGGACGATGAGCTCGTCGATCGCAAGTTTGTGCTCCTTATCCATCGCCTGAATGCGGATCGCGTCCTGCCCGGACGGCATCGGCTCCGTCGTCGCCGTGAACAGCGGCAGCCCGCGCGCTGTCCACTCGGACGACAGCAGCGTGGCCTTGAACGCCTTGCGATGCGCCTCGCCCGGCGTCGTGAAATCCCACACCACCGTTTCGGCGGTGCCGTCGTTGTTGATCGTGTAGACGATGAGCGTCAGCGGCGAGCTGCTGTACGTTTCGAAGTTGTCCGGCCGCGCGGTGCTGTCATAGATATCGCGCCGCATCCGCGCCAGGACGCTGCCGACCTCGGGATGCGAGAAGAAGTTGACCGGCCACTTCTTCTCGTTGCGCCGCATCTCCGCGGTTATCGTGACGATGATGAAGAGAAAGACGGCGAAGAGCGCCATGGTGACGACGATCTCCATCATCGTGTAGCCGCGCGCGCGGCGCCGCGTCACCACAACCCGCTCCCGCCCGTGTCGGCGCGCGCGATGCCGAGGTGGGCTTCGCGCTTGGCCCAGTGAATGGTGAGCGTAATGTTGCGCACGTCCAAACGCGGCGAGTCCACCTTTACCACCGTCGTGTACGGCGCCATCGGCGCGAGAATCCCCAGATCCGACTTGAAGGTCTGGTTGTCCGCCTTATCGATCTGATTGAATGGCTCCCGCCGCCAGTACTCCGCCTCATTCGACAGCGCCTGAAACGCGTGGATGGTCTCATTCGCATCGCGCAGCCGCCGCGTCCTCTCCGCGAACATCGCGATCGTGGTCGTAATCACGATCGCCAGAATCGCCAGCGCGACAAGAACCTCCGCCAGCGAAAAGCCACGGGAGCGACGCATGGGCGGATTCTACGCGCTGTCATCCTGAGCCGCCGGAGCCGAGCAGCGCGAAGCGCGGGTCGGCGCAGGACGGTCGAAGGACCCCCGGCTGCTAACCCGGGCGGGAGGTGGCGAGCAACCCGCACCGCCGCCCGATCCGGGTTTCAGCCGGGGATCCTTCGACCGTCCTGCGGCGCTCCGCCTTCGGCTACGACGCCTCCGGCGGCTCAGGATGACAGTGCTGCTAGACTCCACCACCCCCATGAAGCTCCGTTTTGCTCCTTCTCCGACCGGCTTTCTCCACGTCGGTGGCGCGCGTACCGCGATTTTCAATCTTCTCCATGCGCGCCGTTACGGCGGCACGATGCTGCTGCGTATCGAGGACACGGACGTCGAGCGCTCGCGGCAGCATCACGCGGAGCAGATCGTCACGTCGCTGCGCTGGCTCGGCGTCGAATGGGATGAAGGTCCGATCTATCAGAGCGATCGTCTTGACCGGTATCGCGAGCGCGTTGAGGAGTTAGTAGCGAGCGGAAAGGCGTACCGCTGCTATTGCACCGTCGAAGAGCTCGACGCGGAACGCTCCGCCGCCGAGCGCGCCGGCAAGCAGTGGCGTTACTCCGGGCGATGCCGCCACATCACCAGCGATTCCGACGAGCCGCACGTGATCCGCTTCGCGGTGCCGCCGGGAACGATCGACTTTCATGACCTCATCCGCGGCGACATGCAGTTCGAGGGCGATCTGATCGACGACTTCGTCCTGCTCCGTTCCGACGGAAATCCGACGTACCACCTCTCCGTCACCGTCGACGACATCGACATGGCCATCACGCATGTCGCGCGCGGCGACGACCATCTCTCGAACACGCCAAAGCACGTGCTGCTCTTCCGCGCGTTCGGCGCCGAGGTGCCGTCGTTTGCGCATCTGCCGCTGATCCTCGGCGGCGACAAGAAGCGTTTGTCGAAGCGCACCGGCGCGACCTCGGCCGAGGAGTATCGCGAGATGGGCATCGTCCCCGAGGCGCTCTTCAACTTTCTCACGCTGCTCGGCTGGTCACCCGGCGAGAACCGCGAGCTCTTCACGCGCGACGAGGCGTCACAGTGGTTCGACCTGCGCGACGTCAACAAAGCGCCGGCAGTCTTCGACCCCGAGAAGCTGCTCTGGATGAACGGTCAGTACCTGATGCGGATGACGCCGGAGCAGATTTATCCGCACCTTGTCGCATTCCTCGGCGACGATCCACGATCGCTCGACGAGCTGCGCACGATCATCGACCTGCACAAGATGCGTGCGCGAACATTGCGCGAGCTGGCCGAACAGATGTCCGTCTACTTCATCGCGGATGACGCGATCGAATACGACGCGGAGACGGTAAAGAAGCACCTCAAAGGCGACGACCTCGGCGCGCATCTCTCCGCGTTGCACGAAACGCTGGCATCAACCGACCCATTCGACGTCACAACCTCGGAAGCCGCACTTCGCAAGCTCGCAGAATCGCAAGGCGTCAGCGCGGCGAAACTGATCCACCCGTTGCGGCTCGCCCTCACCGGCAAAGGCGCCTCGCCTCCGATCTTCGATGTGGCGGTGGTGCTCGGGAAGTCGCGGTCGTTAAGACGACTGCGGCGACTGATCGAGCGCTTGCCGGATCTGAATTAAAAGCTACTGTCATCCTGAGCCGCCGAAGCTGCGGAGTGCGAAGCACGGAGCAGCGGAGGACGGTCGAAGAAGCAGTGAGGAAATCGCCAGGCAAAGACGCTCTCGCCAACCCTGGAAGTCACAAGCGCAGGTTCGCGTGTGCTCGCGCGCGAAGGCGCTGTGTGCGTGATTTCTTCTCAGCCTCTTCAAAGGTTGTGAAGAAATCCACAAAGCGCAACGTGGATCTTCTCACCGGTCCCGAGCCTCACCAGCACAAGAGTGTCTGCGCTTTGGCAAGGTGCAGCAACTGATGTTGCTAACCGCTTCGGGATGGCGCTCCCGCCTACTGCACTTGCCCGAATACGCGATCGGGATGGACCGCTGCGCCCGTGGCCAGGTTCTCGGCGTCGATGGTGAAGCCGAGGAAGGCGATGCACATCTCGTCGGTGGTCTGCTCGCCCCACGACACCGGCTTCGGCGGATTGTTCGGGTTGCGCCAGCCCTCGGAGTTGTCGTAATACGCCTCGAGCGCCAGTTTCGTGTTCATCGGGATCGCGATTGGATCTTTGTACTGGTACATACCCTGCCAGTTGAAGTCCCAATCATCGACATTGATCAGGCACTTCTCATTGCCGTTCGGCAGAGTGGCAGTCACGTGCATTTTGCGTCCGAGCAGATGCATGTGCGGCGCGATCAAGTAAAGGTGAACGGGCAGGAACGCCGAGAACGGCGTCGTCGTCACCCTGTAGTTCGGATCGTTCGGCGGGATCGTGAACGACTGATTGATGAGCGGCAGGATGCGCACGATCTTGTTCGGCTTCTTCTTCGCGTAGTAGATGCCGATCTCGGTGTGGTCGGGGACGGTCTTGATGCCGTGCGGGTGATAGTGGACCTGCAGTACGACGCGCGATTGCGCCGGCATCAGCAAGGCCACGTCGTCCGGCAGCATGCTCGGGCGCGCGCCCGGCGCCCAGCCGCCCAATGTCGCGGAAAGGCTCGTGACCGAGAAGCCCGGTCCGCCGAATGATGTGTAGCCTGGTCCTTCATCCGCCTCGTCGAGCTTCTGCGAGTCGCCAGTCGTGTCGAGGTACGCAATGACGTGATGCACCGTCTCTCGGTCGCCGGGTTTGATGTCGATCGCCGAGACGTATTTGTCCTCAGGCACCGTCGACGGCATCGGGAAGCAGCGATACATGTCGCCGGTCACCGGCGGCTTGTACGACTCGGCATACGACAACACGAGGTCAGGCTGCCCGAGCGCCCAGCCGCCGTCGAAGTTTTTCAGCGTCGGAAGGTCGGCGGCATTCCCCTGCGGCGCGCCGTTGTCTACCCACTTGGCGATCGTGTCGATCTCGTCATCGCTGAGGACACGCGCTTCCGCGAACTCGCCGCAGCCGGCGGTCGCCTTCCACGGCGGCATCAGGCGCTTCTGGGTTTCGAACTTGATGGCGTCGGCATGCGGCGCGGCGTCTGCGTAGGTCATCAGCGAGAACGGCGCGATGTCGCCCGCGTGATGACAGCTCTGACAGCGGTTCTGAAAAATGCGCACGACTTCGTTGCTGAAAGTTGGCCCGCCGGTCACCTGCGGCACGGGCGGGTGCAGTACCGCGCGCTGCCGCGCCGCGACGAGCACAAAGGCGAAGGCGGACGCGAGGATGATGCGGCGCATGGCGGGAGACGCAACATCATACGCCCGGGACGATTCCCGGCTTGTCCTTGTGCGTTTTGATGACTCCGCCGTCATACGCGATCTTTCCATCGACGATCGTCAGAACGCTCGTCGTGTTGGGAAGCGCATCGACGGAGATGCCGAAGATGTCCTTCGACAACACCGCGATGTCCGCGAGCTTGCCGGCGGCGATCGTCCCCTTCTCGTTTTCAGCGAACTCCGCGAAGGCGCTGCCGCGCGTGTACGCATCCACCGCTTCTTCGCGCGTGATCGCCTCGGCTGCATTGCCGGGCATGGTGGTGATGAGCTGGAGATTCAGCCCCGGATTCATCGGGCCGTCGGAACCGATCGCGAGCGGCACGCCCGCTTTCAGCAGCGATTTCACCGGCATATACGGGCCCTTTGGATACGCCGACCGCGCCACAACATGAGTCGGATTGACGACGACTACCACGCCGAATTCTTTGGCGGGCGCGATGAGGTCGGGATGGAGCCCATCGCCATGTTCGAAGCGCACCCGTTTCTTGCGCCACTCCTCGGCCGGCCCGACCGCACGCATGGCGTCGAAGACCGCGGCGGCGGTGCGGTCGCCGGCTACGTGGAGCAGCGTCTGCTCTTTCGAGTCGAACGCTTCCTTCATGATCGCCTTGAGCTCGTCCGGCGCGAAGTTGAGCTTCCCGGTCTTGTCGGTGGTGCCTGGATACGGCGTGCGCACCGCGGCTCCCTGCTCGACCGGAGTGCCGTCGAGGATCCACTTCGTCCCGCTGATGATCGACAGCGGCCGTTCTCGCGAAGACACCGGCAGTGTCGCGCCTTCGCTGGTGTCGCGCACCGCGGTCTCACTCATCGGCATGCGGATCATGCGGATGCGGATCGGCGCAGGTCCGTGCCGTTCGATTTTCTCGTAACGCGTCAGTGGCTCCATCGACATGTTCTGGATCGACGTGATGCCGAAGCCGAGGGCCTGATCGGAGTAGGCCTTGAGCTGATCGATGGCGTCGGCGTCGGAAACGCTGTCGGCCAGCCTCCGCTCCGCCGTCCAGCCGGCGTACTCGAACATTCTGCCTGTCAGGTGATTGCTTGCGTCGCGCTCGAAAGAGCCGCCGGCCGGATCGACAGCCGTGTCGCGGATTCGTAGCGCGTTGATCGCGTTGGTATTCATGATCGTCCCGTGGCCAGTCCACGAAGTCAGGATCACTTTCCGGTGCGCGGCCACTTTGTCCAACGCCTGCGCCGTCACGGCAGGATCGGCGAGCAGCTTCGGACCGATCGTGCCATAGACCCAGAGGTCATCAGGCGTCTCGTCCGCCGCGCCGGCCAGCGCGGCGCTGACGAGCGGCCACGCCGCATCCTCATCCAGCGACAACGTGAAGCCCTCGGGCCGCGGTCCCTGATGCGTGTGCGCGTCGTTGAAGCCGGGAACGACGACGCGCCCGCCGGCATCGATTTGATTTGTCTTGTCGTCAGCCATCGCCGCGATCGCGACATTGGTCCCGACCGCAACGATCTTGTTGCCCTGAATCGCCACGGCCTCGGCGAACCGATGCGCGGGATCGCCGGTAAAAACTTTTGCGTGATGGATGATCAGGTCGGGCGCGCCCTGGGCGAGCACGGCGACAGGAACCAATGCGACGACCGCAACGAGCAGCGCACGTTTCATGATGGTCCTCCGGATGCGCGGAAGTTTAGCTCGAAGCCGGCCCGCACCAAAGACGTTCAGGATGCTGAGGCAGTCACGGACGGAACGCTGGCGTCTCGCCGGCTGGCTCGGCTGCGTCCCCGCTGCCGAATGGGAGGCTTGCGCAACCGTAGTTACCAGCAAAATTTGAGGGTTTGCCGGTTCGGCGGCGAGGACGCGCGCCGGGCCAGCCGGCGAGGACGCCAGCGCTCCGGCGCACGCCCTACACGTTTTCGACGACGGCGCGGCCGAATTCGCTCGTGGAGACTTTCGTCGCCCCTTCCATCTGCCGCTCTAAATCGTACGTAACCTTCTTCTGAGCAATCGTTAACGCGATGGCTCGCTCGATGGCATCCGCG
>Ga0233356_1000011_pt1 | contig 94968 bp, 92 predicted proteins | sample GEONSFMMS_FD_180700 | JGI IMG/M metagenome (GOLD analysis project Ga0233356, IMG submission 180700) | Soil microbial communities from Shasta-Trinity National Forest, California, United States - GEON-SFM-MS | ecosystem: Environmental > Terrestrial > Soil > Temperate forest > Bulk soil | place...
GAAGCGGCCGGAATTTCACCAGGTCGGCTTTAGCGACATCGATCAGTCGGTGCAGCGCGGCGACTTCGAGATCGGGATGAGCGGCGTCGAAGACACACCACCGCGGCGGCGGATGCTCGCGGCGACCATTCCCTATTTCGAGTTCCATGAAGTGCTAACCATGCGCGCCGAGGATCGCGGCAAGTTCTCGACGTTGGCTGCATTGCGCGGCCACCGCATCGGCACGCTCGGAGCGACGATTGCGTACGAGCGCGTTCTGGCCGCGGAGAAGAGCGACGGCGTGATCTGCGTCTCGTACGACGACGACGTGCATCCGTACGCCGACCTGCGCGCCGGACGCCTCGACGCCGTGCTGCTCGACAACATCATCGCCGTCCGTTCGATGCGGCGCGTGCCGGGGCTGTGGACCGAGCCGAAGCCGGTCGCCACCGGACACTACATCGGCGTCCTGGCCACCGGCAACACCGCGCTGCGCGATCGCGTCAACGAGATCCTTCGCGCGCGAATGCGCGACGGAACGCTGGAGAAGATTTATCGTAAGTGGGGCATTTGGGATGCCTATCAGCCGGCGTTTTTCGCGAGTGTGCTGAACGAGAACGCCCCGAAGAAAGCCGCCGAGGGCGGCGTCGCGATGAAGGAATTCGACATCGTCCTTCGCTACATCCCGGCGCTGCTGCGCGCGTCGCTCATCACCATCGTCCTGTCGTGCGCAGCGATGGCGCTGGCGGTTTTCGCGGGCGTCCTCATCGCTAGCGGCCGCGTTTACGGCAGCGCGCCGGTTCGCGCGCTGCTCACGATTTACGTCGAAGTCGTCCGCGGCACGCCGGTGCTGCTGCAACTGTTCGTTCTCTATTACGGCCTCTCGTCCGTCATCCGATTGCCGGCCTTCATCGCCGCGCTCCTCGGCCTCGGACTGAACTACGCGGCTTACGAAAGCGAGATTTATCGCGGCGCGCTGGAGGCGGTGCCGCGCGGACAACTCGAAGCCGCGCGCACGCTGGGATTGACGGAATCGCAGGTGCTGCGGCTCGTGCGCGGACCGCAGGCGTTTCGGATCGCGCTTGCGCCGATGACAAACGACTTCGTGGCGCTGCTGAAAGACTCATCGCTCGTTTCGGTGATCACGGTGATCGAGCTCACGAAGCAGACGTCGATTTTTGCGGCGAACATCGGGAGCTGGGTCATCCCGGGCATCCTCTGCGCGGCGCTCTACCTGGTGCTGTCACTGCCGCTTTCGCGATTGGCGGGACGGCTGGAGGATCGGTGGAGGGCGGCGACGGAATGAGCATCCTGTCGATCGCCAACCTGCGCCTCCGCCGAGGCGACCGCGAAATCCTCCGCGGCGTGAACGCCTCGGTGGCCGCGGGCGAGCTCGTCGCGCTGATGGGACTCTCCGGCGGCGGCAAGACCACCGTGCTGCGTTGCGTCGCGGCGCTGGAGACGTTCGAAGACGGCGCGATCGACGTCGGCGGCGTGGTGCTCCGCCCCGGACCGCAGCCGCCGCGCGCGACGATCCGCGAGCTGCGGACGCGCGTCGGAATGGTGTTCCAGCTCCATTACCTTTTCGAGCATCTCTCCGTGCTCGACAACGTGACGCTCGCGCCGACGCAGGTGGCGCACGTAGCGCGCGCGGACGCCGAACGGCGCGCGCTGGAGCTGCTCGAAACCCTCGGCGTCGCCCATCGCCGCAACGCGCTGCCGCGCGAGCTCTCCGGCGGCGAAGCGCAGCGCGTCGCCATCGCCCGCGCCATGGCCATGGAGCCGCCGCTCCTGCTGATGGACGAGCCGACCGCGTCGCTCGACCCCGCGCGGCGCGGCGAGCTTGGCGAAACGCTGCTCCAGCTCACAACGGCTGGGCGGACGCTCGTCGTCACCACGCACGACGATGATTTCGCGCGCGACTTTGCCACCCGCGTCGTGATCCTCGCCGAGGGGGAAGTGGTGGAGGAAGGCGATCCGCGTCAGGTGCTGACCAATCCGCAGCACGAGGCCACGAAGCGGTTGTTGCAGTCGGCGCGCGTGCGATAACTGGCAGGTCGGTTGTGAGCTGAGTCACACCATCGGTTCGCCGGTGCCAGTCTGCGCAGTGAACGCCAACCCTGCCGCGTCGTAGCCTAGTTTTCGGTTTTGGTGGCCTCTTCGAGGCGATCGACGCGGGTCTGTAGGCCGACGAATCTGTCTTCGAGCGTTTGCATCGTCTGCTCCATGTGACGGACGCGGCGATCGAGCTCGGCGTGCGAGAACTTGATCATCGCCTGCGTGTCGGCGAAGCCGAGGTCCATCCGTTGCTCGATGGCGTTCGTCTTGCCGTCGATCTTCTGATCGAGGACGGTGATGGCGCTCTCGATCCGGGAGGCATTCGCTTCCAGCAGACGTTTGAGATCGTCGTCGGTCATGGGTGAATTCTATTGCTACCCCTTCTTCAGCGTGATGGTCGTGGTCGTGGTGGTGCGGGAGCCGTTGTCGTCGATGCCTTCCACGCGTACGTCGCCGTAGACGGAGCTGAAGAGGCTTGTGTCCGGAACGTCTTTGCGCGGCACGAAGTGATAGTGAATCTCGCCCTTGGCCTGGATCGCCGTGGCGAAGCCGAGGGACTGGATTTTCGCGGCGTCGTAGGACTCCGTGGCCACTGGGATGCCGCCGGCCGTGAAGACGTTCGCGGTCACGCGTTCGATGGTCACGGGATGGCCGCCGGTCTCCTTCACCACGGCGTCGAACGGGAACTCGTACGTGTTGCCGCCGACGTTCGTGGCCACGACCGGATTCGGCGTGATGGTCAGCTTGATCGCGCCGCGGCCGGGCGTGGAAGTGCTCTTGGTCGTGCCGGCGCGCGGCGTGGCGCAGGCCAGCGGGAGAACGGCGAGGGCGAGGATGGCGAGACGTTTCATCATGATTTCTCCGGCGTGACTAGAAGGCGGAACGGTGCGGGCCGCCGGAAAAACCTGCGGACGCCATTGGCGTGTTCATCAGAGTTACGACGCCGCAGGCGATGCGCGGTCCGGCATTGCCGGCCGGCTGCGAGACGAGATCGTCGGGATTGCCGTGCAGGACGACGGCGTGGCCGACCACGGCATTCGCGCCGGTGTTGATGGTGATCGAGTGCGTGGTGAAGCGCGCGTGAACCTCGCCCTTGTCATCGGCGGTGACGTTGCCGAAGTCGCCGGCGTGATGCGAGACGGCATCGGGCGCGCCGTGAACCATCGCGGTCGGATTGAAGTGGCCGCCGGCATTCGTGCCGTTGTTGCCGCAGTCGCCCTTTTCGTGGACGTGGAAGCCGTGGACGCCGGGCGGTACGCCGGTCAGATCGGCGACGACTTCGACGCCATCCTCGCCGGCATTCTGAAAGTGCACGGTCCCTTTCGCCGTCGAGCCGCTCGTGGAGTCGATCGTGGCCGTCGCCATCGGTCCTCTGCTATGCGCGCACGCGGCGAAAACGAGCGCGAACGGGATCACCATCAGTTTTTTCATGTTGCCTCCCTTTACAAAATCCGGGCGATTCTATTGCCAATGCCGTTCCCGCTGTCATTGCGACCGCTTCGCGATCCACTTCCCTACCGATCCGAGCCATCCCTTCGCTACGTCCTGGTAGTACAGCGAGGCCGCTTTCTGCAGCGCATCGGCCAGCGACGGATACGGCGAGACGAGTTGCGCGAGCTGCGACACTGTCACTTTTTTCTTCCGCGCCAGGACGAGCGTTTCGATGAGCGTGGAGGCGTTCGCGCAGAGCGCGTGCGCGCCGAGGATCCGGCCGCGGTTGTCGCAGACGAGTTTGAGGAAGCCGGTGGTGGTGCGGTCGACGACGGCGCGATCGACCTCGGCCATCTCCACGCTGTACGTGCGCACGTTCTCCGCTCCATGCGCTTTCACCGCCTCGGATTCGATCATCCCGATATGCCCGACCTCCGGATCGGTGTACAGCCCCCACGGAATGTGGTCGTACGTCACCGCCGAGCGTCCTGGAAAGAGCATGTTGCGGACGAGCTTCACCGCCTCGTACGCGGCCACGTGCGTGAACTGCATGCCGCCGTGAACGTCGCCGCAGGCCCAGATGCGCGGCACCGACGTCTGCAGGTACTTGTCGACGGTGATGAATCCCCGATCCGTCTTCACGCCCGCGGCTTCGAGGCCGAGGTTCTCCGTGTTCGCGCGGCGTCCGCTGGCGACAAAGATCTCGTCGACGTGCAGCTCCATCGTCTCGCCGAGCGCGTTCTCGATGCGGATCGCTTTCTTGCCGCCGTCGACGCGCAGCGATTTCGCGGTCCAGCCGGTGCGGATCACGATGCCTTCATCGGTCAGCATTCGTCGAATGCGCGCGATGACGTCCGCATCTTCCTTGTGAATGATCTCTTCGCCCATCTCCACGACCGTGACCTCGCAGCCGAAGCGGCGGAACATCTGCGCGAACTCGATCCCGATCGCGCCGCCGCCGAGAATGAGCAGCGAGGCGGGGAAGGCGTCCTGATTCAAAAAGCTCGCGTGATCGAGGAATCCATGCTCCGCCAATCCGTCGATCGCCGGCACCGCCGTGCGCGTGCCGGTAGCGATGACGATGTCCTTCGCCGCAAGCCGCCGCCCGTCCACATCGACTTCGCTGCGCGACACGAGCGTCGCGTTGCCAAAGATGACGTCGACGCCGAGGGCGCGAAACTTCTCCGGATCATCGTGATGCTCGATGGCGTGCCGTTGCGCACGCATCGAATCCATGATCGCCTTCGGCGTTACGCGCACCGTTTGCGGCTCGAGGCCGTAAGCATCTGCGTGCGACATCTGATGAATGAGCCGCGCCGTCGCCACGAGCGCTTTCGTCGGCACGCATCCGGTCCAAAGACAATCGCCGCCGAGTTTCTCCCGTTCGATGAGCGCGACCTTGCGCCCGAGCCGCGCGCAGCCGGACGCCGTCACCAGCCCGGCCGTCCCACCGCCGATGACGACGACGTCAAAGTTCTCCGGCATACGTCGATTGAACCACAGAGACACAAAGGCCACAGAGAGAACTGCTTTGTGACCTTTGTGCCTTTGTGATTATTTTTTCTGAGACTGACGCGGATCGATGGCCAGCGCACGGCGACGATCGGCGATCGCGTCAGCCTCGCGTCCGAGGGCGGCGAGCACCTCGGCACGCATCAGCAACGCGGCGACGAAGTTCGGCCGCAGTTCGATCGCCCGCGTCAACGCCGGCAGCGCCTCGGCGTCGTGTCCCGTTCGATGGAGTGCCTCGGCATAGTTGAGCTGGAACTCCGGCACCTCGGGATCAGCCTCCATCGCCGCTCGAAGATCGGCGATGCCTTCGGTGATCGCTCCTGTTCCGAGCAACGCCGACCCGCGCCATCCCCGAACGCGAGGATCGTCGACCTTGCCGAGCGCTCCGATCGAGGCCAATGCGGCGACGAACTGCCGCTGCTGCAACTGTGCGGCGATGAGATCGAGCCGCGGGACGATCGACGGCGTCGCATCGAGATGCTTACTGAGAAAATTCGCGGCATCGGCGTCGAGCGGCGTGGTTCGTAGTACCGCCACGGCGCGGTAAACCGCACCCATCGTTCCCTCGGGTGCCGTGGCGCGATCGAGAAATTCGACGCGATCGATCGTCGACTCATGCTCGGCGAGAGGCGCGGTGAGATTCGGAGGCGGACGGCGCTGGATCCGGTGATCAGTCATCACCACATGCACGACGTCCTGCGCGCGCCGTGACGGCATGTGGCAGCGCACGCAATCGTTCGACGCCGTGTGCCGCGCGTGGCATCCGAGGCAAATGGAGACGATGCTGGCGAGCCGAGGATCTTTTTTCAGCGGCTGATGCGGATCGTGGCAGGTGCTGCAGGTGATCCCGCCCTTGATGTAGCAGAGGCTCTGACGCAGCCGATACGCGTGGTGATTGATCTCAAAGCGCTGCTCGCGCGGACGTCCCGGTTCGTCGATGTCGACGTGCAGCATGTAATCCGAAAGCGCCTCGCCGGGGCGGAAGGAGAAGTCGCCGCGCTCGAACCGCCGCGGACCGATCATCGCCACCGCCGGCTGCAGATGACATTGAAAACAAACCGAGTCGCGCAACGCCGGCGGCAGCCGCGCCGGATTGACGATGGCCGCGCGCACCACCGCGTTCCCCTCGCCCGCCATGGCTATGTTGACGTGATCCGCGCCCGGCCCATGACACCGCTGGCACCCGGTCCCCTCGGGCATCGCCGCCGGAAACCGCTGCGGCGACCAATGGCTATCGGCCGGCACATCCGGATACGCGTTGTGGCAGAACAGACATTCGCGCCGCACCGACCGCGTGATGCCGTCGTGGTCCGCGCGGTCGTATCCCGGCGCCATCCCCCACGCCCGCTCCTGCGAATACCACGCGACCGGCAATTGAAAAAGCCCGCCGCTCGGCGTGCGATACAGATAGACGCGCGAGCGATGTCCCGATCCGACGATCCAATCGACCTGCTGCTCGATCTCGTTGATGCGCCGTCCGCCCGCATCGACCTGCCATCGCCGGAACAGCAGCTTCCCATCCTTCCAAGCCATCTCGAACCAGCTCTGCGACGGCTTATGAAAAAATCGCGCGTTGCGAAAGTCCTCGATCAGCACCCCGGCCGCCGGCCGCCGCATCGACTGCGCCATCCCCACACCCTGATACGACGCGTACTTTGCCGCATGACAGCTCGCGCAAGCCGTGTCGGCGACGTAGTCATTGGCGCGGAGCGCCGAAGGAACGGCGAGCGCGATCGCTACTATCAGTAGAGAGTATTGAGAACGCACCTCAGGAATGATAGCCGTGCCTCGGAGTTGCTCGGCAACCGAGGTATACAAGCTGGCATGGCGACAAGAACGAAACGCGCTGCATCCGGGAGGAAGATGCTCGCGCCGCAACCACTCGATCCTCCGATCGTCGAGATACGCGGGCGGAGCGTGATGCTCGACGCAGATCTCGCGGCTCTTTATGACGTTCCGACAAAAGCGCTGAATCAGGCCGTCAACCGAAATCCTGCTCGCTTCCCGAGCGACTTTCGGTTTCAACTCACGGCCGAGGAGGCCCATGCTTTGAGGTCACAACTTGTGACCTCAAAGAAAGGCCGCGGCGGACGTCGTTACCTTCTCTGGGCCTTCACCGAGCACAGCGCCCTGATGGCTGCGACGGTGTTGAACAGCCCGCGCGCCGTCGAGATGAGCGTCTTCGTGATCCGCGCCTTCGTCCGCTTGCGCGCGTACGCGCGCGGGCACGCCGAGATCGCGAAGCGACTCGACGTCCTCGAACGACGAGTGACAGATCACGACGAGGACCTCGGCGACATGTTCAAGGCGTTGCGCGCCCTTCTGGCGCCGTCACCGCGAAACACGCGCGAAATCGGCTTCGCGAAGACGTGATAATGCCCCCCTTCGCAAGGAGGCGCCGAATGACCGTCTTGGCTGAGTGGGAATCGTTCTACGTCATCATCGGGTCATCGGCCGCTGCGTTGACCGGACTGCAGTTCGTCGTCGTCGCGCTGAGCGCCGAATCGGAAGGGCTCAGCACAACTTCCGACGCCTTCGCGACGCCGACCGTCGTTCATTTTTGCGCCACCCTGCTGATCGCCGCGATCCTGTGCGTGCCGCGGCAAACGCCCGCCTCGCTGGCCGTCTGTCTGGCCGCGGAGGGCCTGGCCGGACTTGTCTACGCGATGATCGTCATGCTCCGCTTTGGACGGGAGATGCACTACAAGCCCGTTCTCGAGGACTACATCTGGCACATTGCCCTTCCTTCCGTTGCCTACGTGGCCCTCTTCGCGAGCGGGATCGCGGCGTACCGGCACGAAGTGGGAGCGCTCTACGTCGTCGCCGCGACGGCGCTGCTGCTCCTGCTGATCGGGATCCACAACGCCTGGGACGCCGCGGTCTACATCGCGATGAGAAAGCAGAAACGCTGAAGCAGAAGCGCTGACTTAGGCGCGCTTTTTCCGCAGCTTGGAATGAGCCGCATCGTTCGCCACCGGCTTGCCCCATTTATGGGCCCAGGCGCCGACGGCATCCATGGCCGTCGCCAGCGCCCGTCCCTTGGGCGTGAGCGAATACTCGACGCGGATCGGCGACTCCGGGATCACCGTCCGATCGACGATCCCCTCCTGCTCCAACTCCTGGAGGCGCTCGCTAAGCATGCGGTCGGTGATGTCCGGGATGCCATCGCGCAAGGCGGCGAAGCGGCAGCGCGACTGTAGGAGGAGATAGATGATGGCCCCCGTCCAGCGCCGCCCGATCAGCTCGATGGCGGAGTGGAAGGAATTGCAGAGCGCTGGCGTCTCCTGGGCGGCCTTTTTCATCTCTTGCTGAGAACGCGATTTCAGGTGTGGAATTTCAGAGTAACGACCTCCCTTCTAGCGACTAACTTAAAAGAAGCGACTTCTGAAAAGGTCGCACGAAAGGAACGACATATGGATCAGGGATTGTTCATCGCCCGTCTCGTCATCGGACTTCTCATGGCCGGCCACGGCGCTCAAAAAGCCTTCGGATGGTTCGGCGGATACGGCCTCCAGGGCACCGGCGGCTTCCTGGAAACCCTCGGCTTCCGCCCGGGACGCCTCTTCGCAGCCGCCGCAGCCTACGGCGAGGTCGCGAGCGGACTCCTCATCGTCCTCGGCCTCCTCGGTCCGATCGGACCCGCGCTCATGCTCTCGGTGATGATCGTCGCCGCCGTGACCGTGCACTGGAAGAAGGGTCTCTTCGCCACATCGAACGGCGTCGAGCTCCCGCTGCTCTACGCGACCGCCGCCATCGCCCTGGCCCTCACCGGCCCCGGCCGCCTCTCCCTCGACGCCATCCTCGGCCTCCAGTGGCTCTCGGCCCCGCTCCTCGCGACCGCCGCCCTCATCGCCGGCGCCGCCATCGGCTTCGCCAATCTCGCGTTGCGCCGCCCGGTTGCCGCCACCGCGTAAGTCAGACAGGAGCGCCCGCGGTGACGCGGGCGCTCCTGTTCAGCGAATCAATAAGGCCACGAAAGCGCCGCCGCGAATCCAGGAATCACTGACGCCAGCCACTCCGACTGCGCCGACACGAGATCGCGGAGCTCTCGCGCGAGGATCGAGTCAACCGATTTTCCGTCGCGCGCCGCCAGTTTCTGCAGCGCCACGACTTCCATGCGCGGGATACGCACCTCCATATCGGACAGCATCAACAGTTCCGGGAGTGCTTCCGCCAACTCCGCGCCAAGTGCTTCTTCGATGTCCGACTGCTTCCAGAAACCCATCGCGAACGACACCAGTTCCTCCCACGGCAAGACGACGCTTCCGCGGACTTCGATCCCTTCCAACTCCCCCACTTCCATCCATCCCTCGACATCCTCGACGCTCATCCCGATCGCCTCCGCCGCCTCAGCGGATGTGTAGGTGGAGCGCGGATGCAGAAATAGTTCGCGGATTGTGGCCGGAGTGGCAGTCATCATGTCTCCTTTGCGTGTCTTAGCGGAACGAGCGAATATCAACTATCGACGATGGAGTCTACATCAACGATCGTTGAAGCTCAAGGCGTGCCAGTCGAGGCAGAGATCTTCGGAAAGCGCTTGCGTCAGCTTCGCCTCGCCGCCGGCTGGACTCAGGAACAGTTCGCCGAAGCCGCTGGCATCACGACCACCTACACGAGCGACCTCGAACGGGGAACGAAGGTGCCGAGCCTGACGATCCTGCTGCGGGTCAGCCGGGCGTTTAGGGTATCCGTCGCCGACCTGCTCCGGGATTTCACCGTTGACGGCGTAAGGCGAATGAAGTTGGATTGATCGTCCTCGACGTGAACCGAGATTCGGCATACCAACATCGAAAATGCCACAATGATCATTGGAGTCCGGATATGACTGAAGGTGAACGTTGTGGCGACTGAGCAGACTCTCTGGGGAATTCACGCCGGGCGAACGGGCGATGCAGACTCGCTTTTTACAAAGCAGAATGTCGTTGCTCTCGGCTGGGCGCGTCTTGGTGATTTGTCGAAGCTCCCGGGTACTCGCGAAGCATTTAAGAAACACTACTCGGAGGGTTATCCGGATGCATCCGGCGGCACGATCCCTACGAGTGCGGGACAACTCTTTCGGTTCGTTCACGAGATGAAGTTGGGTGATCTCGTCTGTTACCCGGCGAAGAGTGAACGGGTGATCCACATCGGCAGAATTACGGGTGCCTACATCTTCGAGCCGAGCGACATGCCGGGATATCCTCATCGCCGTTCCGTACAGTGGCTGAAAGTCGTGCCCCGTACACAATTTTCGCAAGGGGCGTTATACGAGATCGGCTCAGCCCTGAGTCTCTTTCAGATCCGCAACTACGCGGACGAATATGTCGCGGCGCTGGAAGGGAAAGCGGCGCCGTCACCGGTTCGCGAGGACGAGTCAGTTCCGCAGGTTGTGGGAGAAGTTGAAGAGTCGACGCGAGACTTCATTTTGAAGACACTCGCACAGCAGCTCAAGGGACATCCTTTCGCCGATTTCGTCGCTCACCTTCTCGGAACGATGGGATATCGGACGCGTGTATCTCCCGAAGGGCCTGATGGCGGCGTGGACATCATCGCCCATCGCGACGAACTTGGGTTCGAACCACCCATCATCAAGGTTCAGGTGAAGAGTAAAGAAGGCAGCAGTGGTGACCCCGAGGTATCTCAGCTCTACGGAAAACTCGACCGCGACGAGAAAGCGCTCTTTATTACGCTCGGTACGTTTACGACTTCGGCGAAAACGTTCGCACGTGGCCGCAGCAATCTGCGGCTGATCGACGGAGAGGTTCTTGTCGATCTGATCCTCGCGCACTACGAAGAGTTCGACTCGAAATACAAAGCGATTGTGCCGCTGAAGCGCGTCTATGCACCCGATCGCGAAGCGGAGTAAGCGTTGATAGTGAGGTATGCATGACGACCGAAGAGCGAGCTGCTCAGATTTGGCCGCTTCTAACGTTCGCGGCATCCATGCGCGTTACGGTGACGTACGGACGGTTGGCGCAGCTTGTCGGAGGAATGCCGCCCGGCCTCGGACGCTGGCTAGAACCGATTCAGTCCTACTGCATCATCAATGGTCTGCCGCCGCTGACGGTACTCGTCGTTAGCGATATCGACGGCATGCCTGGAAAAGGCTTTGTGGGCGCGGGGATGTGCCCGAAGCTCAAGCGCGTGTTTTCCGCCAGGACTGGTTCGCGATGAAACACGTGCCAACGCCAGCGGAGCTCGGAGATGCCGTTGCACGGTGTCCGTCGAACGGCGTGGCGACTGCGGGTCGCATCGACGAAGCGTAACATCGCGTCATGCGCGGCTACGTCGCAAATACCGACTATGACTGGTTTACGTTTCTCCGAGCGATCGAGCCGCCGATTGATGACGTGAACTTCTGGAAACCAGGTTCGGAGACATCATTCAAGGCGCTTGAGCCGGGCGAGCCGCTATTCTTCAAACTCAAGGCGCCCCGGAACGTGATTGCCGGCTTCGGGTACTTCGCGCATTTTTCGATTCTCCCCGTTTCGATGGCTTGGCAGGTCTACGGCCAAGCGAACGGAGCTCCGTCATACGGCGACATGCGAGCGCGCCTCCTTCGGATCAGGCAGCGGTTCGACATGATCACCGATCCGAAGCAGGATTTCTGGATCGGCTGCATCCTCGTGAATCAGCCCGTGTTTTTCGATGAGGAGGACTGGGTTCGGATTCCCGATGACTTCTCTGGACCGATTGTTAAGGGGAAAGGGTATGACCTCACGTCCGGCGAGGGCGAAAGGATCTGGTATGAGTGCCTGGCACGTGCGTCGAGCACGCCCGGATGGAGGTATACCGAGGTTGAGACGGAAGACTTTGGCGGCGACCTCATTGCTGATGCGCCGCTGATCTCTGGTTATGGGGAAGCAGCGGTCATCCGTCCTCGGCTTGGCCAAAGGAGCTTTCGTATCGCGGTTCTGGATTCGTACGGGCGGCGGTGTGCGGTGACGAACGAGAGGACACTGCCCGCGCTCGAAGCGGCGCACATCCGCGACTATCGTGATGTTCAGGAGCACTCACTCCCCAACGGCATTCTCTTCAGGGCTGATATCCACAAACTGTTCGATGCCGGCTACGTCACCGTCACTTCCGATTACCACTTCGAGGTCAGCCGTCGCATCAAGGAAGAGTTTGAGAACGGACGTGACTACTACGCGCTACACGGCGCTCCGATTCGGCTTCCTCTGATTGCCGCTCACCATCCAGCGGCAGAGTCGCTGCTCTGGCACAACGAGGAGCGTTACTTAGGATGAGGTGCGCCGGGCCCGAGGGCCCGGCGCTTGGTGTCAGCGGAAAGTAGTGGTCTCGGAGGGTGCCGTCGTAATGGCCGGACTGCATGCAGCAGTTCTTGAAAACGCCTCCCGGAATGGCAGGGGCATGGATCGTTGCGGCCTAGTTTCTCGAGCAGCTCTTTGTCGCCGTGGACGATCCTCACTCCGCGCTTGACGCGCGTTTCGGATGGATAGCCTTTGCGGCGTTTGCTGCTTACTTCAAAAGCAGTGGTCCTCGTTGTGTTTGCTCATGATGTCCTCCTTCGCCCGATTTGAGCGCGGCAGGATCGCACAGATAAGAGTGTCTGCGCCACCTCAGTCGGACTCCCATGGTGCCGCGCGGATCTCGTCCACCTTGCCGCCGACGAACGTGATGGTCGTGTCCATGCGGCGCACGTAGTCGGTGATGTAGCTCCACTCTTCGATGGAGATGCCGTCGAAGCGGACGTGGGCGTTGCGGCGTTCCGGGGGCTTGCCCATGATCCGTTCGACCTCGGAGAGCGTCTGGCCGATGCGCAGTTTGTCGATGTGCTTCTGGTTTTCGAGCGCCGCGTTGAAGGCGTAGCGGCGGACGTTCACCGTGCACGCCGGCAGCGTGGCGAGGAGAAAGAGAACGACGAGCGAAATCCCCGCCGGAATGCGGCGGGGATTCGTCGAAGGGAGCCTGCTCAGAACCAACCGTTACCCGCGGGATTGACGAGGGCGCGATAGACGCTGGCGTTGATGGCGTCGCGGAGGGCCGGGCCTTCCAGCTTGCCGCGCGCGACGACGTAGCGCATCGCCAGATCGGTGGGATGGAACTCCGAGTGATAGGAGAGCCAGTTGCGATCCGAGGCGATGGATGCGTCCATTTGCGGATCGAGCATGACCAGGTAGATCGCGTTCTCGTCGAGGTGTTGGATGCGGCCTGCTTCGATCGATGACGCGAGCAGGCGCTGCACGTCGAGATCGGTCACGTCCGGCGACGGTCCGCTGACCTGGAGCGAATTTACACGCATACCGAACGTCCGCACGCCGTAGCGATCAAGCTCTCGAAAGCTCGACTCAGCGTCGATTTGCCGCACGGCCTGAATGACGGGCAGGCGGTGCGCGGCGTCCCAGTGATCGCCTACGAAGATGACGTTGATGGACGGATCTTCGACGACCGCGCCGCCGTGGAAGAGCGCGTCGCCGATTGCATCGCCGCCGCGATAGACGCGAAGGCGGCCGCCGTCTTCATCGCGGATCACGTCCGCCGGATAGTGGACGTCGTCCGCGGGATCGTGCGCCGGCAGCGATTGCACGGACTGCGCGAGCGCCGCCGAGGCGCCGAAGGTGATGTCGAGGACGGAGTGGATCTCGATGCCGTTCGGCGCGACGCCGGTCTGGCCGTGGAGGAAGTCCCAGAAACCGATGCCGCGGACGGTGACCGCCGTCGACGTCGTCTTGAAGCTCGTGGTGGCGGTGAAGCGGGCGTCGAACTGCCGCCGCGCATTGGCCACGCCGGGGCCGAACGGACTGCCGGCGCCGACACAATTCGGCGCGGGGATCTCGATGATCATCGTGCGGCCGGCGGAATCCTTGATGACGAGGTGGTAGTCGGAGTCGCCTTCGCGCTTGTACGTCGTGAGCGTTCCGCTGAGGCGGTACTGCGTGGTTTCGCGCGGGGCGATGCGGCTGTTGGCAGGAAGCGAGGCGGGATGGGCGGACTGCAGCATGTTGTAAATCGTGGTGGAAACGTAGGAGCCGAGGTTGATGGAAGAGGCGCCGGAATCGGTGCCGGTCTTGACCGACCAGCGCTCGACGCCGCACTGCGCATGAAGGGAAAACGCCAGGAGCAGGATCACCGGAGCGGACAGGACACGAACGAAACGCATCAATGTCTCCTTTGTCGTGACTGCGCGGCAGGAACCGTGTGGGTGGAAACACCGTACGGGACGGGAGGGGATGCGTCAAGACTGCGGTGAGGGAGAGGCTCCGGTCGGCTGCGACGGAAAGCCGTTAGACTTTGCGTAATTCGCGGAGCAGCAGAGATGAAACGAACGTATTCAAACCGGTCTGTTTCTATACACGTCAGCGCAACGTATATAGAAAAGCGCCGTTTTGTATACACGTTTGGCGGTCAGAGGCCTACTGATGACTGATATTCGCCCGCTAGATTCGCTGCCGGCCAGTCGCTTCGATACTCCCGCGATTCTGCGTAAGCTCACCGCGGCAAGCCGGCAACTTGCAGAATTGAAGGGAGTCGCCGCCTCGATTCCTCATCAGGGCATGCTGATCAATACCCTCGGCATGCGCGAGGCGAAAGACAGTTCGGCCATCGAGAATATCGTCACCACGCACGACGAGCTCTTTCGAGAGGACACTTTCCCTGACATTGCCGGCAGCGCTGCCGCGAAGGAAGTGCACCGATACCGTCAGGCGTTAAGCGTTGGATTCGAACTCGTGGCTCAGACCGGGCTTCTGACTCTAAACCACATCCTCAGAATTCAGGCCGAGCTTGAGCGGAATAGCGCCGGTTTCCGAAAGCTGCCCGGAACGACGCTTCAAAACACCGCCGGCGAGACCGTCTACCTGCCGCCGCAGGATGCGAACACGGTGCTGAGGCTGATGGGCGATCTGGAACGCTTCATCAACTCCGCAGAAATGTTCGAAGCGGACCCGCTCGTGAAGATGGCGCTGATTCATCACCAGTTCGAGAGCATCCATCCGTTTTACGATGGCAACGGACGCACGGGCCGGATCATCAATGTTCTCTATCTCGTGAAGGAAGGGCTACTCGATACACCGATCCTCTATCTCAGCCGCTTCATCGTGCGAACGAAGGGTGAGTATTACCGGCTCCTGCAGAGCGTTCGTGAAGACGACGCATGGGAAGAATGGGTGCTGTACATGCTTTCCGCCGTCGAATCGACCGCCAGCGATGCGATCACCACAATCGGGGCGATCCGCGAGGCGCTGCTGGAAACGAAACGACGGATTCGAGAGAAGTACAAGTTCTACAGCCAAGATCTGTTGAACAACCTTTTCACCCATCCCTACACGAAAATCGAATTCATTCAACGCGACCTGGGAGTCTCCCGCCTCACTGCTCGAAAGTATCTCGAAGCACTCGCCGATGGAGCCTTCCTTCAGAAACAGAAGATCGGGCGGTCGAACTACTACATCAACACTGCCCTGTTCGCGATCCTGACAGGAGGTGATGAGGTGCCAGCCAGCGGCTCCTAACAGCTGTAACCAACAAAAAACGGCCACCCTCGCGGGTGGCCGTCGGTTTTTGAATCAAGGATACGAACTACCAGATGCGGACGCGGTCCTCGGGTTTCACGTACTCGGCGTCGCCTTCTTTCACGTCGAACGCGGCGTACCAGGCGTCGACGTTGCGGAGCGGGGCGAAGGCGCGGACCTGGCCGGGGGAATGCGGGTTGGTCATGATGAGCTGGCGCAGAGCGTCGTCGCGCATCATCGTGCGCCACACTTGGCCCCAGCCGAGGAACACGCGCTGGTCGCCGGTGAAGCCGTCGAGCACCGGGGCTGGCTGGCCCTTGAGTGAGATGCGGTAGGCGTCGAGGGCCATCAGGATGCCGCCGAGGTCGCCGATGTTCTCGCCCATCGTCAGCTTGCCGATGATGTGCATGCCAGGGAGCTGCGGGAAGTTCACGGCCTCGTACTGCGCGCCGTACTTCGCGGCCTGCACTTCAAATTTCGCGGCGTCCTCGGGGGCCCACCAGTCGCGCAGCATTCCGCTGCCGTCGGACTTGCGGCCCTGATCGTCGAAGCCGTGCGTGATCTCGTGGCCGATCACGGCGCCGATGCCGCCGTAGTTCACGGCCGGATCGGCTTTCGGATCGAAGAACGGCGGCTGCAGGATGGCGGCCGGGAAGACGACTTCGTTCTTCGTCGACTGGTAGTAGGCATTGACCGTCTGCGGCGTCATGCCCCACTCGGATTTGTCGACCGGCTTGTTGAGGCGGGCGACGTCATAGGCCCACTCGAACTTACCGGAGCGCTCGACGTTGCCGACCAGATCGCCGTCCTTGACCTGGAGAGCCGAATAATCGCGCCACTTCGACGGATAGCCGATCTTGACGGTGAAGTGCGCGAGCTTGTCGAGGGCGCGGGCCTTCGTCTCGGGGCTCATCCACTGCAGGTTCTCGATGCGGCCCTTCATCGAAGCGCGAAGGTCAGCGACGAGTTGCTCCATCTTCACCTTCGACTCGGGCGGGAAGTAGTCGGCGACGTACGTGCGGCCGATCGCTTCGCCCATCGATCCCTCGGCGGCGCCGACGGCGCGCTTCCAGCGGGGGCGCTGCTCTTTCGCGCCGTTGAGGAACTTCGCGTGAAACTCCCAATGCGTATCGACGAAGCGCTTCGACAGCAGCGGCGCGGCGTCATCAGCGGTATGGAATGCTTCCCACGCTTTGAGAGTAGCGACCGGCGTGTCGGCGTAGATCTTGGCGATCTTCGGAAGGGCAGTGTTCTGCCGGACGACGGCGTGGTCGACCTTGTCGAGACCTGCTTCCTTGAAGGCCACTTTCCACGGGAAGCCGGGAGCGTTCTTCTCCAGCTCGGCGATCGTCATGGGGTTGTAGGTCTTGTCGCGGTCGCGGCTCTCGGCGCGCGTCCACTGCGCTTCGGCGATCTTCGTCTCGAGTGCGACGACGTCGGCCGCGCTCTTCTCGGGCTCATCCCATCCGGCGAGCTTGAGCATGTCGGCGACGTACTGCTGGTAACGGTCCTTCTGCGCCTTGAAGTTGTCGCGCAGGTAGAACTCGCGGTCAGGCAGGCCGAGGCCCGACTGCGAGAGGTAGAGCGTGTTCTTGTCGGGATTCTTGGCGTCATCGCCGATGCCGGCGTTGAAGAACGAGCTGCCGAGGGCGCCGGCGGAGCGGCCCATCAGCTTGGCCACGTCGTCGTACGTCTGGGCCTTCTTGACGGCGTCGATGTACGGCTGGAGCGGCTTGCCGTCGAGCTTCTCGGCGGTGGCGTCGTCGAGGAAGGTGCGGTAGATCGCGGCGACCTTGGCCTCGTCGGAGCCGGCCTTCAGGCTCTTGTCGGCTCCCCACTTGTCGAGCAGCGCATGAACGCGCGCCTCGGACAAATCGGTGAGGACAGCGAACGCGCCGTAGCCGGTCTTGTCGGGCGGAATCTGGGTCTTGGCGACCCAGGCGCCGTTGACATACTTGAAGAAATCGTCGCCCGGTTTGACGGTGCGATCCATTCCCTGAAGATCGAAGCCCCACGTGCCGTAACGCTCGGCGGCGATGGGGGCGGCGGGCGCCGTCTTCGCGTCGGCGGCGAAGGCGGCGGTGGTGGTGGAAAGAGAGAGCAGCAGCGAAACGGCAGAACCAATACGTCTCAAGCTCATCAGTTAATTTTCCTCTTGGTTGTTGGACGGGTTTGAGAATACGCAAACCGTTGCCCGTGGGTTGTCAATTTCCGGGGAACGGTTTCACGCGGGGGGCGCGGAGAGGCGGAGTTACTTGAGAGCGAAGCCAGCGGCAGTGAGAGCATCGCGGATTGGTTGTGGGCGGTCGGTGGTGATGGTGGTGATGCCGAGGCGGACCATGTCGAGGGCGATGGACGGCTCGTCGACGGTCCAGACGACGCTGCGCAACTTTTCCGCGGCCAGGCGCGTGATGAGCGACGGCGGGACGGCGAAGCTGGTGTCGATGCCGGTGAGGTTGTACTGCTTCACAAGCGCAACCAGATCGTCTTCGACGTACGTCTTCGTGACCGTGCGGAAGCCGGGACCTTCGTCGTAGAGCACGTTCCAGCGCCCATGGTCGTAGTCGGCTTCGAAGACGACGATGAGCAAGCAGTCGTTGTCGGGCATCTCCTGCTTCGCCAGCGCGATGGTGTCGATGTCGAAGCTGATGAAGACGACGCGCGCGGCTTTGCCGGATTGACGCACGATCTCGGCTGTCGGAGGAACGACCTGCGGCCCGTCTTTCAGCTCGATGAAAAGCTCGCAATCGTCGGGCATGGACTCGAGCACGTCTTCGATCAGCGGAAGTCGCGTGCCTGCCCACGTCTGCGATTTCCAGCGGCCGGCGTCGAGCGAGCGGAGCTCCGCGGCGAAGCGATCGCGCACGACCCAGCTGGCGTTGGTGGTGCGGTTGGTGGTGTCGTCGTGGATGACGATGACCTGGCCGTCCTTGGTCAGATGCACATCCAGCTCGCACGCGTGCGCGATCTTCCATCCCTCGGCGAACGCGGGCAGCGTGTTTTCGGGCGGGGCATCCGGTTGAACGAATCCCTGTCCCATGCCGCGATGCGCCACCACCTGAACTTTATTCATTGACGTACACCGTCACCTTTCTCGATCGCGGACCACAAGAAGAGTGAAGGGTGAAGAGTGAAGGGTGAAGAGTCAATAGGGAGAAGTTGCGTGAAGGGTGAAGTAAGGCGTTAAAGTGCTGCCCGTGATCGCCGACGGAAAGCGTGATTTGCCCGCGCGAACGTTCGAGTTTGCACGGCGCATCGTGAAGGTGTGTCAGGTACTCGACCAGACGCCGGGCGTGAGTCGCACGCTCGCGAACCAACTTCTGAGATCGGCTTGTTCGATCGGTGCGAACGTCGAGGAAGGTCAGGGGAGTCAGAGCAAAGCAGACTTCACGGCGAAGTACTACATCGCTTGCAAGGAGGCGCGCGAAACGCACTACTGGTTACGCCTTCTCGCAGCCGCGGAAATCGTTCTGCCGGACAGGCTGACGGACCTCATCGCCGAAGCAAATCAACTCATCGCCATCCTCACCACGATCGTGAAGAAAACCCGCGCCGTAAAAACCTGACCCCCCTTTCACTCTTCACCCTTCACTCTTCACCCTTCATCCCCGCAGTTATAATCGCCGGACTCGTCTGAACTCATGCCCTTCTTCTGCATCCACTGCAGGTCGGAAATCGATTCGAAATTCAAGGCGTGCCCGTATTGCGGGGAGCCGATCACCGATTTCCTGAGAAAACACCTCGAGCATCCTCTCGACGGCAAGTACCAGATCCTCTCGCGCCTCGGCATCGGCGGGATGGGTGAGGTCTACAAGGTCCTGCACCTTCATCTGAACTCGATCCGCGTGATCAAGCTGATGCGAACCAGCATCGCCGGCGAGCCGGGAGCGGACGATCGCTTCATCCGCGAGGCGCGGCTGGCCACGCGCATCAATCATCCCAACGTAGCGCAGCTCTACGATTTCTCCACGCTCGACGACGGCTCCCGCTACATGGTGTGGGAGTACATCGAAGGGACCAATCTTCACGAGCTGATCGAGACGCACGGTCCGCTGTCGCCGAAGTACGCGGCGCAGCTGGCCATCGAGGCGCTGCTCGGACTCGATGCCATCCATCGCGCCGGCATCGTGCATCGCGACATCAGCCCCGAAAACATCATGATCGACCGCGATGAGGACGGCGAGCAGCACGTGAAGCTCATCGACCTCGGCATCGCCAAGCAGGGCGACGGGACGGACGCGAACAAGACGAAGACGGGGATGTTCGTCGGCAAGTGGAAGTACTGCTCGCCCGAGCATCTCGGCATGCTCGACGCGGGCGAGCGAATCGACGGCCGCGCGGACATCTATTCGTTCGGCATCGTGCTGTACGAGATGCTCACCGGCGTCCCGCCGTTCCAGGCCGACACACCGCATGCCTACCTGATGCTGCATGCGTCGGAGAAGCCGCGGGCGCTGCGCGATGTGAATCCGTCCATGCCGTCGTCGCCGGAACTGGAGGCGCTGATCTTCCGCGCGTTGGAGAAGGACCGCAAGAAGCGCTTCGCCACGGCGCGCGAGATGGCGCGCGCGCTGGAGGAGATCGAACCGTCGCTCGATGATCGCACCGGCGCGCCGCCGCCGCTGCCGAAGGCGTTCGAAGTGACGGAAGAGCCGACGAAAGTGGCTACGCCGACGGTGCCGGGCAGCATGGCGACACCGAAAGCTCCGCGCGTCGATTCGCACGCGTCGACGGTGTTGACGGCAAACGGCGAACCGATGGCGCGTCCGTTGCGCAAGGTGTCGTCGACGAATGTGGTGCCGGTTCCGGCGCCGCGCCGTTCGGTGATCAGCTGGATCGTGCTCGTGCTGATCGTCAGCGCGCTGGCGGTTGGCGCCGCGGTGCTGGTGAGGAAGTACCAGGCTGTCGAACCGGCGAAGAAGATCACGCCGCCGCCGGTCGCCGTCGCGCCCGGCCGCGTCGCGCTGAATGCGTTTCCGTGGGGCGAGGTGACGAGCATCCGCAACGTGGCGAACGGCGCGACCATTGAGATGAAAGCGCCATTCGTGACGCCGGCGCCGGTCGATCTCGCGCCGGGCACGTACGAGATCACGCTGTCGAATCCGGCGTTCCGCTCGCCGATCACGCGCAAGGTCGACGTGAAGGCAGGGCAGGAACAGTTGGTCAACGTCGCATTCGCCGATCCGGCCACGGCTACGCTTCCGCAACTCGGCGGAGGCACGCCGTGAAGCGTGCGGTACTCCTGCTCTTGCTTGCTCTGCCGGCGATGGCGGCGGAAACATGGTCCGATGCATACAACCGCGGCGTCGATCTGGTCCGCGCCGGAAAGTATCAGCCAGGCGCGCAGGCGCTGCAGCACGCGATCGAGGAAGTGCCGGAGGAGAACGCCACGGCACGCGTGCGCGATCAGATCTTCACCTACACGCCCCACTTCTGGCTCGGCATTGCCCGACTGAACCTCGGCGATCCCGATGGCGCGCTGCGCGAGTGGAAGATTTCCGAGGATCAAGGGGCGGTGAAGAACACGCCGTATTACGCGCAGTTGCGCGATCTGATCGGCCGCGCCAATTCGCAGAAGCAGCGCCGCGCCGAGGGGGCAGCCGTTCCGAGCAAGCAGGAGGCGAATGCCGCGATCGGCCGTGCGATTTCGGCGCAGGTCGATGCGGTGACCGCGGGCGGCGACCACAGCGACACCTACCACGCCGCGCAACGCAAACTGGCCGAGGCGAAGGATACGAATGCAAAGGCCGGGATCGACGTGCGCACGTACAAACGCGCGGCGGACATCGCGGAGGAGTCGCGCGCGATGTTCCTCCAGGCAGCCGACGATGCGAAAAAGCAACGCGCCGCGCGGCCGGCGAAAGCGCCTCCCGTTGCCCAGCCCAAGGTAGCACCGGGCGAGATCGTGATCCCATTTGATGACGTCCCGCAGCCGAAGGCTCCGGCACATGTCCCCGTACCTGTTCCGGTCACGCAGACCGCTCCGCCGCCGCAGCCTCCGAAAGCCGAAGTGAAGAAGCCGGAGATTCAGCCGGAGACGGCCAGCGAGGACTTTGTCAACGCGCAACTGGCCATCCAGGCCTATCGCCGGCGGCTGATTGCGATGAAGCTTTCCGTCGCCGATGCGCAAAATCTCGAACGCCAATTGAAACCTGGCAGCGACGCGAAAACGATTCGACGCGTGGTCGGCGAGGTCGCGGCAAAAGAACGCGAGCTCGATGCGCGTAAACCGCCCGAGGTCGTCGCCGCGACTCCACCACCGGCACCCGATCCAATGCGCGCGCAACTCGAGTCGGCATATCGCGCGTTCGCGGCCGGCGATCTGGCGTCATCCGACCGCGCGCTGACGCAGCTCATCGCGATGAAGGAGAGCGCCGAGGCCTATCTGCTGCGCGGCTGTGCGCGTTACACGCAGGCGATGCTCTCGCGCAACGGCGATCCTCTCCTCATCAGCGCCGCCGCGGATATGCAATCCGCGCTTCGGCTGAATCGCGCGCTGCAACTCGACGCGGCCGCGTGGTCGCCGAAGCTGGTGGCGTTTTTCGAGAAGGTGAAGGGGCGGTAGCGACTTTCCATCTGTGACATCTGCGTCATCTGCGGATGGAAGTGTTGATCCGCAGATGACGCAGATGTCACGCAGATGAATGGCAACTTCACCCCAACAGCTCATCCAACGCGGCGAGCAGCTCGTCCGACTCGTAGGGTTTCTGCAGGTAGCCGACCTTTTTTCCGCTTGGGGTGTTCGTCAGCAGGTTCTGGTCGCCGTGGCCGGTGGAAAAGAGGACGGGGAGGTCGGGCCAGCGGGCGGCGATCTGTTCGTAGACCTGCATGCCGTCGAGATCGGGGAGGCCGAGGTCGAGGATGACGGCGTCGGGGAAACGGGCGGCGATGCGCGAGACCGCTTCGGTGCCGAGGCGCACCCAGTCGGTGGTAATGCCTTCGAAATCGAGGATGGCCACGAGGCCCGCGCCGACTGATTCATCGTCTTCGATCATCGTCACGCGCATGGCAGGACGTACGCGGGGTGATGTCATTTGTTGCACCGGAGCAGCGGCGATCGATGCTGCGGGCGCGGCCGGAATCAGGATGTGGAACGTCGTGCCCTCGCCGAGCGTGCTCTCGGCGTAGATGTGCCCCTGATGCTGCTGCACGACCTGCGAGGCGACGGCGAGACCGAGGCCGGTGCCGCCGAACTTTTTCGTCGTGAAGAGCGGCTCGAAGATGTAGAGCAGCGTGTCCTGCGGGATGCCGACGCCGGTATCGCAGATCGAAAAATGGACAGCGGGGATGGGGCCGGCATCGCCGGCGTGCATCGCATCGCCGATGACGCGAACGTCCAGCCGGCCGCCGTTGGGCATGGCGTGGTGCGCGTTGACGACGACGTTGGCGAAGACCTGCCGCAGCTGGTGCGCGTCGGCGAGCATCACCAGGGACGGGTCGGACTGAGCGGTCACGGTCACGAGCGGTCCGGCCAGTTGGACCAGCTCCGGCTCGAAGGCACGCAGCCATTCGGCGACGTCGACCGGCACGCGGGTCGGTTCGCCGATGCGCGTGAAGCGGAGGATTTCCTGCGTGATCCGTTTGCCGCGGGCGACGGCGTCGGCGATTCGGGGCGCGGCGAGTTTGACGGTGGGATCGGCGCCGGCGCGTTTCGTCAGGAGATCGATGAAGGGCTGGATGCCCATGAGCACGTTGTTGAATTCGTGCGCGACGGAGGCGGCCAGGCGTCCGAGGCTGGAGATGCGCTCGGCCTGGAGGAGACGGTTTTCGAGACGAAGCCGTTCGCTCTCATCGAGGACGCGGGGCAAATCAAGGCCGCCAAGCGGCCTGGAAACGACGACGAACCCCGTTACGTCGCCGGCTGCGCCGCGGATGGCGGACATCGTGAAAAGTACCAGCTCGTTATCGACGCCAGTATGGCGGGCGGCCGACCATTGACCGTCGGCGAGCACGGCTTCGAATAGCGGCGACGGGTCCGCGAGCGGGTTATTTTTCGGCACCGTCTCGCCCAGCGGTTTCCCCACGGCGTCTGCCGCCCTCAGCCCGTAAAACGTTTCCGCGGTGCGATTCCACGACAGGACGGAGCCGTCCAAGCCGGTAGAAATTACCGCGTGGACGAGGGAGTCGATGAGGAGCTCCGCATCGAACGGTTGAGTTCCGGATCGCACGTTGTCTGGCAGGATTTGCAGCATATACTTCCCTCCGTAGTGAAACAAGATCGTGTACTCATCGTCGAAGACGACCGTGCCGCCGAGCTGATCCTGAGGATCCCGCTGGAACGCGAAGGATTCGCCGTCGATTTCGTGGAAGAGGGCTACGCCGCCATCGAGAAGTTGCGCGCGCATGAGTACTCGGCGGTGATCCTCGATCTCATCATTCACCGAGGCCTGAATGGATTCGGCGTGCTGAACTTCGTCGACATGGAGCAGCCCAAGCTGCTCGACCGCGTCTTCCTCATGACCGGGATGTCGGAGCAGACGGTGATGAACACCGCTCCGCAACTGTTGTCGCGCCTTTTCCGGAAGCCGTTCAGCTATCGCAAGCTCGTCGCCGCGGTCGTGGCCGCCGTGCGGCCGTACGAAGTCCGCGAAGAGGAGTCGCAGAAGCGCATGCTGGTTGTCGACGACGACGCCATGTCCGCCGAGCTGGTGGCGGTGTTCGGACGCCGCATTGGAATGGCCGTCGACATCGCCGAGAACGGCCGCGAGGGGATCGAGCGGATCGCCAATGCGCATTACGACGCGGTAGTGCTCGACCTGCTCATGCCCGGCATCGACGGCTTCGGCGTTCTCGAGTATCTCGACCGCTGCAAGCCCGAAGTGATGGGTCACACGATCATCTCCAGCGGTCTGCCCGAAAAGTATCGGGAGCGCGTGGCGCGCTACGGAGTTTGCGGTGTGGTCCCGAAGCCGCTCGATCATCGTGCACTTCAGGAGATGTTGTCCCGCTGCGTCGCCGACGCCCGCCAGGAGCACGGACCTCGGCAGGCCAACGGATCGTAGCACCGCGCGAACGCGGCGCTACGATCCGGAACCGTCAATGTGAAGCGGTCTGCGACTGGATGCGCATCCCGTAGAACGAGCGGTAGACGAAGATCATCGAGATGATGAAGAAGACGACCGACAGAATCCGCGTCAGTCCCTGTTGTCCGTTCTTCGTCATCTCCACCGCCAGCTCGACAGCCAGCAGGCCGAAGAGCGTCGTGAACTTGATGACCGGATTCATGGCCACCGAGGAGGTGTCCTTGAACGGATCGCCGACCGTGTCGCCGATGACCGTGGCTGCATGCAGCGGCGTTCCTTTTTCCTTCAACTCCACTTCCACGATCTTCTTGGCGTTGTCCCACGCGCCGCCGGCGTTGGCCATGAAGATGGCCTGGTAGAGGCCGAAGAGCGCGATCGATATCAGGTAGCCGATGAAGAAGAACGGCTCGAAACAAGCGAAAGCAAGAGTCGAGAAGAAGACCGTCAGGAAGATGTTGAACATCCCCTTCTGCGCGTATTGCGTGCAGATGGCCACGACCTTCTTCGAATCCTCGACCGAGGCCTTCGTGGCGCCGGCGTCGAGATGCATGTTCGCTTTGATGAACTCGACCGCGCGGTAAGCACCGGTGGAAACGGCCTGCGTCGACGCGCCGGTAAACCAGTAGATGACCGCGCCGCCGACCACGAGGCCGAGCAGGAATTGCGGATGCATCAACGAGAGCTTGTCCATATCCGTCGTCAGCTTGTTGGTGAGCATGACGATGATGGAGAAGATCATCGTCGTCGCGCCGACGACCGCGGTGCCGATGAGCACCGGCTTGGCCGTGGCTTTGAACGTGTTGCCCGCGCCGTCGTTCGCTTCGAGGAAGTCTTTGCCCTTCGCGAATGACGGAGTGAAGCCAAAGTCGCGCTGGATCTCCGCTTCGATGCCCGGGATCGATTCGATCGTCGACAGCTCGAAGACGGATTGCGCGTTGTCGGTGACCGGGCCATAGGAGTCGACGGCGATGGTCACAGGTCCCATGCCGAGGAAGCCGAAGGCGATCAGGCCGAAAGCGAAGATCGCGGGCGCGATCATCAGCGCGCCTGCCCCAACCGGGAACATGCTGCTGATCCAGGCGCCGACGCCCATCAGGCCGGCGATGGTGATGCCCATCCAGTAGGCGCTGAAGTTGCCGGCGATGAGCCCGGCCAGGATGTTGAGCGACGCGCCGCCTTCGCGCGATGCCGTGACCACTTCCCGCACGTGGCGCGATTCGGTCGACGTGAACACCTTGACCAGCTCGGGGATGATCGCGCCGGCCAGCGTGCCGCAGGTGATGATCGTGGAGAGCTTCCACCACATCGAGGCGTCGCCGCCGAGCGTGGGGATGAGCAGGTACGAGACAGCGTACGTGACGCCGACGGAGAGGATCGATGTAATCCAGACCAGCGACGTGAGCGGCGCCTCGAAGTTCATGACGTCGGCGTTCTTGTATTTGGCCGCGGCGATCGCGCCGTTGAGCCAGTAGGAAACGGCGGAGGTGATGATCATCAGCACGCGCATGACGAAGATCCAGACCAGGAGCTGGGTCTGCACCATCGGATCGTTCACCGCGAGAAGGATGAACGTAATCAGCGCGACGCCGGTGACGCCGTAAGTTTCGAAGCCGTCGGCAGTCGGGCCGACCGAGTCGCCGGCGTTGTCGCCGGTGCAGTCGGCGATGACGCCGGGGTTGCGGGCATCGTCTTCCTTGATGTTGAAGACGATCTTCATCAGGTCCGATCCGATATCGGCGATCTTGGTGAAGATGCCGCCGGCGATGCGCAGCGCCGCGGCGCCGAGCGACTCACCGATGGCGAAGCCGATGAAGCACGGCCCGGCGTAGTCGCGCGGTATGAAGAGAAGGATAAAAAGCATCAGCACGAGCTCAGTGGAGATGAGCAGCATGCCGATGGACATACCGGCCTTGAGCGGGATGTCGTACGTCGGGAACGGTTTGCCGCGCAGCGAGGCAAAGGCCGAGCGCGAGTTGGCGAACGTGTTCACGCGGATGCCGAACCAGGCCACGCCGTAGCTGCCGGCGATGCCGACCAGACTGAAGATGATGATGATCGAGGTCTTCGTGACGCCGTAGTGCCGCAGTACGCCGAAGTAGAAGACCATGATGACGCCGATGAAGAGCTCGAGCAGCAGGATGAACTTGCCCTGCGTCTGCAGATACGTTTTGCAGGTCTCGTAGATGAGCTCCGAGATCTCGAGCATCGATTTGTGCACTTCGAGCTTCTTGAGCTTCACGTACATGACGAAGCCGAAGAGCAGCCCGAGGACGCAGACGATCAGTCCGTAGAGGAGCAGTTGCCGTCCGTTGATGCCGCCGAGGAATGTGGCCGAGCTCAAATCAGGCAGGACGAGATTGGCCTCGGTCTGCGCCTCGGTGGGCTGACCGGCCAGGCTCGATTCCTGCGCCGCGACCGGAGCGTTTCCGGCCGGATGGGTTGTGTCCGCGCTTTGCGCTTGCGCAACGCCGGCGATGCAGACCATCAGCATCGCCAGGACCAGCGTGCGCGTGATCCATGACTTCATAGGTCCTCCGAAAATTTGTTTGCGGTGATTCCCGCGGCCCAAGGGGGTTGGGTAAGGGCGCGGATTGTAACATCGTCACGCGGAGCCGCGGGGGCGCGGAGAAAAGCAACTGATTGCCTCGCCGCGTCAGCGGCATATGGCACAGACACTTTGTCTGCCCGGCACTTGCGCGGCTCTAGATTGTCTCCGCGGAAACGGCCCGCACATCTGTAAGTTGCTCGCGTGCGGCATCGCGATCTTCGGCGTTTCGAAATGCACCGACGATCGTCGAGCCGGAGCCGGACATGGCTGCCCACGCTGCTCCGGCTTCGTAGAGCCGCACTTTCAAGGTTCGCAATGCCGGCAACATGGCGAAGATTGGCTCTTCGAAATCGTTGATCAATTCCGTCGCGTGCGAGAGCAGATCGTCGTCGATCATTGCGCGATACCGGTCAATGCCGAGCGGCGGCGAGAACGCTCGCAGCATTCCGAACGCGCGCGCGGTGCTGACGCGCTCCTCGGGGATCAGCAGAAGCAGCGGGATGCCGGCGACGCGCGGCAGCGGCGTGAGGATTTCGCCGCGGCCGGCCGCGTACGCGGTGCCGCCTGTGAGGAAGAACGGAACGTCGGAGCCAAGGGTCAGCGCGATTTCCGGCGACGGTTGTCCGAGCGCGATGAGCGTCGCCGCGGCATCCGATGACCCTCCGCCCAACCCCCCGCCGGGGGGGATCTCCTTGTGCAGCGTGATCGATGCGAGTTTGCCCACCGCCCGCGTGGCGCGGATGACGAGGTTTGTCTCATCGATCGGAATGCTCGGATCGTCGCAGGTGAGCGTCAGTTGATCCGAATCCTCGAACGTCAGTGTGTCATGCAGCGAGATGGTCTGGAAGAGCGTCTCGAGATCGTGAAAGCCATCCGCGCGCTTGCCGGTGATGCGGAGCGACCAGTTGATCTTGGCGTAGGCGGTGATGCGCATCGCCCGAAGGATAGCCTGTCATCCAGCGCCGCCGAAGCGACGTAGGGCGTAGCGCCGGAGTCGCGCAGGACGGCGAAGGATCCCCGGCTGGTAACCAGGGAGGGGCGGTGGCGTTTCGCGCGAACAGCCCATCGTCGGCGTCGCCGGCGTAAGAACCGTAGCCCACGCGTTTACGCGTGGGTCAGCAGCGGGCGAAAGAAAGCTTTCTCTCGCGCGCCAAGGCGCGCTCAAGAATTGAACGCATCCGCTGACCCACGCTTGAAAGCGTGGGCTATGGTTCTTATGCCGGCTTCGCCGACGTGGATGAACGCGGTACCAGCGCTCCGCGCGTTCGCGCGAAGTCACCACCGCCCGATCCGGGTTACCAGCCGGGGATCCTTCGCCGTCCTCCGGCGCTTCGCCCGCGGCTACGCGCCTTCGGCGGCTCTGGATGACAGCTATAACCGCGGCGCTACGCAGCAGCGATAGCCGCTCGGCGCGGCCGGTTTCGCCACGCTTGCGGTTGTCATCGCCGAATCGAGCGTCTCGATTTCCAGCTTCTGCGTGCCCCGAACGATCGTTACGTGCTTCGGCGGATACGACGGCGGGTCGTAAGCCACGGCCACATCGCCAACGTTCGCACGCGCGAGTCCGGCGGTGGCGTAGTCGTACGCGATCGGACCCTCGGCGGGCAGACCGGCGATCAGGAGCGCCATGGCGTACGGAGGTGCAGCACCGAAGAAACCGAAGCTGTTGGCGAAATCGGTGGCGGTGCCGTGCCACCAGGTTCCTTCGAGATCGTTGATGAACGTGACCTCGGAGGCGTCGGCGTAGAGGCGGATTGCGGTTGTGCCGAGGGGCGTGTAGGCGGTGAGGAGCATGCGATTGCTGTTGTCGATCTGCAGTTGGGCGCGGAACGATTGCGATCGATCGCCGTTCGTCGCTCGGATGCGCAGCAGGCTTCGCTCGCCTGTCAGTTGTGCACGGCGGGCGGTGAGTTGGCGGGCAGCGTCGGCGGGCGAGGTTGACGTTAGCGGCGCGACCGGCGTTTCCTCGCCGGCCGGACGTGTCGTCCGGCATGCAGCGAGGAGGGTGATGAGAAAAACGAAAGCGCGGCGGCGCATCACCGCGGGGTCTGCGCCTGCTGCTGTTTCTCCAGCTCGGCGATCTTCGAACGGAGTTTCGCTTCGTCCTTCGATTCGGGATCGAGCGTCAGCGCCACGCGGTAGAGCGACAACGCGCGGGTCGTGTCGCCGCGCTTCGCGAGGACGTCGCCGAGGTGTTCGTGGACGGTAGCGTCGCGCGGGAGGATGCGGGCGGCGTCGTTGAGATACTTCTCAGCCAGTTCCAGCTTGCCCTGACGGAAGTAGGCCCAACCGAGAGAATCGAGATAGGCGCCGTTGCCCGGTTCCTGCGTCACGGCTTTCGTCAGCATCGCGGCGGCGCGGTCGAGATTGACGCCTTGCTCGGCCCACATGTAGCCGAGATAATTCATTGTGCCGGCGTTTTCCGGATGTTTGGCGAGGATGTCGAGGAACGTCTTCTCGGCGTCCGCTTTGTTGCCCGAACGCTCGAGCACCGCGCCGAGCTCGAATTGCAGCTCGACTTCGTCCGGCTTCGTTCGCAGCGCGTCGCGGACGACGGCGATGGCCTGATCGTATTGATCGGCCTGCACGTATGCCTCGGCGGCCGAGATCGTGTTGCGGACGCCGAACTTCATCTGCGTCGAGGCCGCGACGCGGGCGCGGTCTTTGTCGCCGGCGCGCGCGAGCATCTCGATGTAGCGCGCGTTGACGAACGGATCGGACGCGTATTTGTCGACCAGCGGCTGCAGCAGCGTCACCGCGTCGGCGTAGCGCTTCTGTTTGCGAAGTGCGTCGAGGGCGATGTTGATCGGCTGCGTATTCGGCTTGTCATGAAACACGAAGAGCGGCCTGGCGGCGTCGATGGCCTGCTGCAGGTTGCCCTTCTGCAGATCGATGAACGCGAGCTGCGTCTTGGCAAGCGTCTGCACGCCCTCGGGAACGTCGGGGACGGCGAGCAGCGTGCGGAACGTCTTCGCGGCCTCGTCGTACTTTTTGCGGCCGACCTGGGTCAGGCCGAAGCTGGCCAGGACGTCGGGATCGTCGGGTGTCTTTTCGAGGAGCTGGCGGTAGATTTTGTCGGCTTCGTCGTAGCGTTCCAGATCGCTCAGCGATTCGGCGAGGTAGTACTGCGTGCGCGTGTCTTTCGGATCAGCGGCCAGGAGCGCCGTGAAACGCGCGCGCGCCTTCTCAGGCAGGCCGGCGCGCAGGTAGAAGTAGGCCTGCTGCCGCTGAAAATCGAGGTTGGATGGATCGTCGTTGATCAGTGGCTGCAGGACGTCGGCCGCTTTCTGCCATTCGCCGGTGCTCTGATAAACATCGACGAGTTGCTGGATGGCGAGGCCGAAGGTCGGATCGACTTCGACGGCGCGTTCGAGATACTTGATGGCTTCCGCGCCGCGGCCGAGTTTCGTCAGCACCTGCGCGTACGCGTAGTTGAGGCCGCGCTGATCCGGCGCGCGCTCGAGCATCGAGGCGATGACCTTCTCGGCCTCGGCGGGACGTCCGCTGGCGGAGTAGATCTGCGAGATGGCCATGCCGGTGGCGAGATCGTCGGGATAAATTTTGAACGCGTTCTGCAGATGGAGGAGCGCTTCATCGATCTTTGTTTTGTCGGTGCTGGCGCGGTCGAGAAGAACGCGCCCGAGGACGCGCTCGGCGTCGTAGAAGTTCGGCTGCAGCACGACGACCTTGCGCAGCTCGGCTTCGGCGGCATCGATCTTCGAGGCGTCGACGAGGATCAGCGCGCGTTCGTAGAGCACGACCGCATTCTGTGGATTCTTCGCCACGATCTTGTCGATGCGCGAAAGAGCCTCGTCGAAGCGGCCGTCATCGGCGGCGAGCTTGGCAAGGATGAATTCGTAGGGATCGTCGGAAGTCTGTTGCGCCCCGGCGGAAACGCTGAACGCAAGCAGCGCCAGCAGCGGAAATGCGAACTTCGTCATCAGTCTCATGGTCATCACTCGGCAGAACGGAACAGCGTTGACAGACGCCGCATTCTGAGTCTTTTCAATGGGCCGTACACACAGTTAGACGGCTTCTGTTGCAGCCCGTTTCATGCCACATTGTGCTAAAAGCGACGGAAAGGACATAAGGGGATCGGGCGTGAGTCTGGAGCGGATCGAGATCACACCGTTCGCGGTGATCGCCGGAGAAATCCTGCAACAGCGGAGAACCGGATCACTGACGATCGTCCACGCGCCGCTGCGGCGGAATCTCTACTGGGCGCAAGGCGAGCTGGCGCTGATCACCTCGACGTCGCCGGAGGATTCGCTTGCTGACTTCCTGGTGCGCCGTGGTGTGATGCCGTCGGACCGCGCGCTGCCGCTCGCCGCCGCCGATCCGCTCGAGGCCGCCGCGAAGTTCCACGAGTCCGGTCTCCTCGACATGTCCTCTCGCCAGACGTTATTGCGCGAGTGGATGACGTCGCTGTTCACTCCGCTGTTTTCGCTCGATGAAGGAACGGCGGCGTTTACCGACGTCGAAGCGATCGAGCCCGAAAAACGCGTGTTCCTGCAGTCGATGCCGGCGGTGGTGCTCGACGGCATCCGCGGCATCACCAACGGTCTCGTTCTCCGCCGCTCCCTCGGCGATCTGAAGCGGACGATCGAGCCGGACGACGGTGCCATCTCGTTCGATGCGGTCCCGCTGACGGATGCGGAACGCAGGATCGCCGAGGCGCTGAACGAGCCGCAAACGATCGAGACGTTTTTGAAACAGTTCACCAGTGACTCGGTCACCGCGGCCCGCGTGGTCATCGCCATGATGACGCTCGGCCTCTTTTCCGTCGTCACGCTGACGCGGGCGGTGGCCGCGATCGACGACAGCGACATGCATCGCGATCTGGAGTTGCTCGCCGCCATCGGCTCGAACGATCAACGATCGCTGCGCGCGGTCGCGCTGTCGCGGCAATTGCCTTCGATGGATCATTACCAGCTTCTCGAGATTCCGCGCGCCGCCGTGCGAGGCACGATCGTCGCCGCGGCAGATCAGAAGAAGCATCAATACAATCCGGCCACGTATCCGCCGGTCGTGAGCGATGCGCTTGCGGCGATCAACAAGAGGATTAATGAGGCATCGTCAGTTCTGGAGAATCCGGTCCGGCGTTCGGCATACGACAAGCTGCTGGAGCAACGCACGGGACGCGGCGGCAGCGATGAGCTGCAGCGGCGTGCGGCGCAGCGCTCGATCGCCAACCAGAATTTTCAACGCGCCCGCGAGCTGAGCGCGACCGGCGATTACTACGGGGCGATCGTGCTCCTGAAACAAACCGTTAATTTCGCGCCCGATCACGCCGAGGCCTGGCACCTCCTCGGCGCGTGCCAGGAGCGCAATCCGAAATGGCGCCGCGACGCCGCCGAGAGTTTTCAGCGCGCGCTGTCGCTCGATCCGAATTCGGCCGAGGTCCTCATCTCCCTCGGCGATCTCTATCGCACCGAGGGGCTGATCTCACGCGCCCAGAGTTGCTACGAAGATGTGTTGAAGATCGCCCCGGATCATGCGGAGGCGAAAAGTAGATTGGCGGGGATTCGAAAAAAATGAGACGAACGGTACTCACATTCATGTCCGTGCTCGTCGTTGCCATCGCTGCGTTCGGCGATGTCGTCGATGATTGGCATCGCGATCAGGCCGCGATCGAGGCCATGCTGCAGCAGAAGCGTTATGCCGAGGCGCGGAAGGCTTCGATCAAATTGAGTAACCGGATGTTCGATCGCCTTGGCGCGAACGCCGATGCGAGCAGGATGCTGGCGCAAGCAGTCGCGTTGAGGGCAGCGTCCGAGGACGGCCTGGGCAACGTTGACGATACGAACTGGTACCGGCAGGTGGCGAAGACGCTTGATCCGGAAGTCGTGCTTCCGCCGATGACGACGCCGGTTCCCGAACGGCTTGACGTTCACCACGTTGGTTTGCCGGATGACTCGGCCTCGGCGAAGGTGGAAGCGCCGCAACGCACTCGAAAGCGAGACCCGGAGCGGCCTGCGATCGTCAATGCGCTCGGAGAGGCAATTGTCGTACTCGAGGTTGTGATCGACGTCGATGGAATGGTGCGCCAGCCGCGCATCGTCAGCTCACCCGCTCCATCCGTATCGTATTCGGCGCTCGAAGCGATCAAGCAGTGGCGCTTCCGGCCGGGCAGTATGGAAGGCAAGCCTGTCCCGGTCATCTTCCATATAACGTTCAACTTCCACTGACGGAAAACCGTCAGCTACCGTATGTCTTCCGGCTGGTTGTCCGCCAGCTCGTCGCGCGGATCGTTGGCGCGCTTTGGGGAGTTTTCGCCGCTGTGCTCTTCGCGGCCGGCGCCCTCGTAGCCGAGGACTTCCGCGCCGCGGATCACTTCGATTTTCTGCGTGTCTTCTTCGGTAGCGCCTTTTTCGTCATCGCTCATGAGGTATTGCTGAGCAAGATCGGCGCCGTAAAACGCCTACATCAGCTCACGCATGATCTGGTCGAGCGCTTCTTTGGGCGGACGCGTTTCCGCCTCGTTTAGCGACCAGAGTGGCTTGTCGGTCATGTTCAGCAGCGTCAGGAAGCTCTTCTTCTCCGGACGCAGGTAGATCAGGCCAGTGAGCATGGCGCCGTCGTCGATCGCTTTGTGCGAGCGCTGGAGGGCTTGGACGGCGTTGGACGGGTCGTAGTCCTCTTCCAGTTTTTTCAGGAGCAGGCGCGAGCCGTCGTGCAGCGTTACTTCGCGCATGGTGCCGGGCTCGTAGTCGATCTCGATCTGTTCGTACGACTGTACGAAACCGATCTGGTGCAGCAGCTCGTCGTGTTCCTTCGAATACGCGTAACTCTTGGTCGAGCTGTCGTGATTGTTGAAGGTGACGCAGGGGGAGATGACGTCGATGACGGCGAGGCCGTCGTGAGCGATGGCGGCTTTGAGGATGTTCACCATCTGCTTCGGATCGCCGGCGTAGCCGCGGGCCACGAAACCGCATCCGAGCTCCACGGCCAGCGCGCAGAGATCCATCGGCGGGAGATCATTGATGACGCCCGTCTTCAGGCGCGAGCCTTCGTCGGCCGTGGCGGAGAATTGGCCTTTGGTCAGGCCGTAGACGCCGTTGTTTTCGATGATGTAGATCATCGGGATGTTGCGGCGGACGAGGTGCATGAACTGGCCGAGGCCGATCGACGCGGTATCGCCGTCGCCGGAGACGCCGATGCTGACGAGCGATTGATTGGCGAGCATCGCGCCGGTGGCGACGGCGGGCATGCGGCCGTGCACGCTGTTGAATCCGTGCGCGCGCCCGAGGAAGTAGGCAGGCGTTTTCGACGAACAGCCGATGCCGGAGAATTTCGCCACCTTTTCCGGCTTCACGTTCATCTCGTAGAAGGCGCGGACGATCTGATTGCTGACGGCGTCGTGGCCGCAGCCGGCGCAGAGCGTCGATTTGCCGCCCTGGTAGTCAAGGGCTTTGAGGCCGATGCGGTTTTCCTTCGGCACGGCGGCTTCGTTGGGGAGTTTAAGAACGCTTTCAGCCATGGCTTAGTCCTCTCCGATCGTTTGCGTCACGGCCTCGGAGCCGAGGCCGATTTTGACGACGCGCGTGCCGTCTTTTTCCATCTGCAGCAGCGAATCCGTGATGGATCGCGCGTCGCAGGGGAGACCGGTGTAGTGCAGTATTTTGCGTAGCTTGTGCTGGATATCGCCCACTTCCAGGCGAAGCAGATCGCCCATCTGTCCGTCGCGATTCTGCTCGACGACGTAGACGCGGTCATGTTCTTCGACGAACGCTTTCACGTCATCGGTGAAGGGAAGCGCGCGCAGTCGGAGGTAGCTGGTCTCGACGCCGTGCTCGTTCCGAAGCTGGTACCGCGCCTCTTCCAGCGCGACGTCGGTGGTCCCGTAGGCGATGAAGCCAATGGTCGTGTTCGGACGGCGATCGATGACCGGCTGCGGCACGAACTGCTTCGCGGTCTGGAACTTCTTCGCCAGCCGGTCGACGGTCGCCTTGTAATCGGCCGGCTTCTCGGAGTAGCGGGCGTGGGTGTCGTGGCCGGAGCCGCGCGTGAAGTACGACGCCATCAGATGATCGGTTCCGGGCAGCGTGCGGTAGGGGATGCCGTCGCCGTCGACATCGAGATAGCGGCCCCATTTCCCGCCGAGCTCCTCGAGCTGCGCCGCGCTGAGCACCTTGCCGCGGCGATACGGTTTGGTCGGATAGACGAACGGATCCGACATCCAGTTGTTCATGCCGAGGTCGAGGTCGGAGAGGACGAAGATCGGAGTCTGGAACATCTCCGCGAGATCGAGCGCCTCGCCGGCGAAGTCAAAGCACTCGGCGACGGAGCACGGGATGAGTGCAATATGTTGCGTATCGCCATGGGAAAGATAATGCACTTGGAAGATGTCACCCTGCGCGGTACGCGTGGGCAGGCCGGTGGACGGACCGACGCGCTGAATGTCCCAAATGACGCCCGGCAATTCGGCGAAGTAGCCGAGCCCCGCGAATTCAGCCATGAGCGAGATGCCGGGACCTGAGGTGGAGGTGAGCGATCGCGCGCCCGCCCATCCCGCGCCCAACACCATCCCCATCGCCGCCAATTCATCCTCGGCCTGAACGATTGCGAAGGTCGCTTTTCCGTCCGGCCCGATGCGGTGCTCTTTCATGTAGTCGATGAGCGACTCGCACAGCGACGACGACGGCGTGATCGGATACCACGTGACGACGGTGACGCCGCCGAACATGGCTCCGATGGCCGCGGCGGCATTGCCGTCGATGATGATCTTGCCGGCCGTGGCGTTCATCCGCTCGATGCGCCAGCGGTGCTGCGCAGGCAGGTTCTCGCGCGCGTAGGCGATGCCTTTGTCGATCGAGGCAACGTTGGGCTCGATGGCTTTCTGCTTGCCTTTGAACTGCTTGGTGATGGCGTTGACGATCTCGTCGCGCTCGATGCCGAGGCGCTCGGCCACGATGCCGACGTAGATCATGTTCGTGAGTAGCTTGCGGAGGCGCGAGTCCTGCGACAGCTCGCCGGCGAGCTTCGCGAACGGCACTTCGAAGAACGTGATGTCGTTGCGCATCCCTTTGCAGTTCAGCGGCGCGTCATAAATACAGACCGCGCCAGGCTGCAGGGCCATGACGTCTTCGCGCGCCGTCGCGACATTCATGCAGATCATGATGTCGACTTCTTTTTTGCGCGCGATCCAGCCGTCTTTGTTCGCGCGGATGGTGAACCAGGTGGGCAGCCCGGCGATGTTCGAGGGGAACATGTTCTTGCCACTGACCGGCACGCCCATCTGAAAGATCGAGCGCATCAGGACGCTGTTGGAGGACTGGGAGCCGGAGCCGTTGACGGTGGCCACGTGGATCGTGCAGTCGTTGACGATCGAGGCGAGGCCGGTCACAGGCTCATCAAGGACCGCCGTCGCGGTCATGCTATCGGACACGTCTTTCTCCTTTGGATGGATGTTTGAAAGACCTTGGCGGGGATCATTTTGGAAGGGGCGGATTGTACACCTGCTGTCCCGTCATAAGATGCGCGACCATGCTCCGAACCATCTGGGCCGTCATCGTGGCCGTCGTGGTCACGATTCCGCTGGCGACGACGGTGCTGGTCATTGCCATGCTGTCGTCGGCGTCGCCGTGGATCGATCCGGTGATTCGGCTTTGGGCGCGGCTGGTGTTGTGGGGCGCCGGCGTCGAGATTCGCGGCGAGGGGATGGAGACGATCGATCGCGGGAAGCGCTACGTCCTGATCGCGAATCACCATTCGTATTTCGACATCCCATGCATCTTCGCTGCGGTCCCGCAGCCGATCCGATTCATGGCCAAGAAGAGTTTGTTCAGCATCCCAATCTTCGGCTGGGCTATCGGTCGCGCGGGCTTCATTCCCATCGACCGCAAGAACCGGCGCACGGCGGTGAAGTCGTTCGACCTGGCCGTGGAGCGCATCCGCAAAGGAAACACGATCGTGATCTTCCCCGAGGAGGGCCGCTCGCACGAGCTGGCCATGCGCCCCTTTCAGCGTGGGGCATTCCTCCTTGCGATTCGCTCGGAGCTGCCCATCCTGCCGCTGGCCATCGACGGAACCTACGAGGTCTTGCGCGTCGGCGCGAAACGGGTCACGCCGGGCGTGGTCACGATCCGCGTCGGTACGCCGATCGCGACGGCCGGCGTGAGCGTCCGCGCCAAGGACACGCTGCTGGAGCAGTCGCGCGGGCAGATCGAGTCGCTGCTGGCTTCTCCGCGGCAGCCCTGATCGCTGTCTTCGTGGCGTCTGCCTTAATTCAAGCCAACCTTCAGGAAGACCTTGACATCTTCGCTTCTTGAACTTATCTATTTAAGTCGGTCCTAAACCAGCGCGCGCTTCACCGAACAACCGTCGTTTGAACAAGCGAAAGGATGCCGCTATGGAAGAAGCAGGGAGAACACTCGTAGGTCAATCAAACACCATTCTGAAGAAGGTAGTCATTCCATTTACCGAACCGTTTCCTACGCCGCCGGTCGTCGTCGCCAACACGCTGCAGACCGATCCGATCTATCCGCCGGCGTCAATTCCGGACACGTTCGCCGTCTCGATCACGGGCGTGACGAATACGAATTTCCACGCGAACATCCTCCGGGTCGATAACCCGCAGGCTGGCGGGTGGGGTCAGAAATTGTCGTTGGGTTGGATGGCCGAAACTCCGTAACTGCCGTGAACGCGGGCTGGAGTGCGGGATCACTCCAGCCCCGTTGTCCGTACTGCCTCAGCAACAACGTCTCGATCGTCCTCGCTTAGCGTCCGCACCTCGATCGTGAATCGATCGTCGGTGATGCGGCCCGCAATCGGCGGATTGTTCTGGAGGAATCGCGCGGCGACGTTGCTCGCGTTACCCGGTACTTCGATCGCGATCGACGGAATCGTCTCCGTCGGCGTCGTGCCGCCGCCGAGGGCGCAGGCGCTTTCGATGATGCGGCAGGAAGTGCCGGCGATCATTTCCGCCGCGCGGCTGCGCAGCTCATCGAGCGGCGTGGCCAGCATGCGGTAGATCGGGATCTCGACTTCGTGGCGGCCGGTGGCGAAGGCGCGCAGTGTCTCGGCGATGATCGCGTACGACTCTTTGCCGGCTCGCAGCGCGCGCATGAGCGGATGCTTGCGGCAGCGGTTGATGATCTCCTCGCTGCCGAGAATGAGTCCGCCCTGCGTTGCGCCGATCAGTTTGTCGGTCGAGCATGTGACAGCGTCGACGCCGAGCGCGATCAGCTCGCGGATCGTCGGCGCCGAGGTGAAACCGTACGGCGCGAGATCGACGACGCGCCCGCTTCCTTCGTCGTACAGCAGCGGGATTCCGCGCTTTTTGCCGATCGTGACAAGCTCCTCGATCGACGGCGATTCGGTGAAGCCGACGATCTCGAAATTCGAGCGATGCACGCGCAGCATCGCCGCCGAGGCGTCGGTGATGGCGGAGTCGTAATCGGCGGCGCGGGTGCGGTTCGTCGTGCCGACTTCGCGAAGCCGTGCGCCGCCCTGCTGGATGACGTCGGGAACGCGGAACGAGCCGCCGATCTCGACGAGCTCGCCGCGCGAGACGATGACCTCGCGGCCGCCGGCGACCGCTGCGAGGAGCAGTAGCGTTCCCGCGGCATTGTTGTTCGTCAGGATTGCCGCTTCGCATCCGAAGAGCGTTCGGCAGAGCGGCATCAGATGCTCGTCGCGGCGTCCGCGGCTGCCGTCCTCAAGGTCGTATTCGAGATTGGAGTAGCCGGTGGTGATCGCCGCCGCGCGCGACCAGACCTCGGCATCGATCGGCGAGCGGCCGAGGTTCGTGTGGATGATGATGCCGGTGCCGTTGATGACGCGGCGCAGCGTCGACGCGGTGGCGGCCGTGAGCGTGTTCAGAACCTCATCGCCCGCGACGTCAGCATCGAAGCGTCTTCGCTCGTTGCGTAGCGTGTCGAAATAGGCGACCACCGCATCCTTCACAGCGTCCCGTCCGAACTCGCGAATCGAGAGCGCGAACGTGTCGCCGGACAGAATCCGCTCAACGGACGGGATGCTCCGGAGCGCGGAATCTCCCGAGGATGGCCTCGATTTAGGCATGGGCGCGTATTGTATCGGCCAGACCGTGATCAAACAGGACGACGAGCTGGACAAGCTCGAAGAAGACATCCGCAAGCTGAAGAACAAGTACGACCAGTTCTTCGCCGGTATCCAGAAGTTTCCGCCGATGCACGAGCGGCGTGTGCTTGAGGTCTACATCTACGAGCTCGGCAAACAGAAGATGCGCGACAATACGCGCCGCTTCCGCTACTCCCAGCTCCTGACGCGCTACAACCAGCTTCGCGAGTTGTGGGGACGGAAGATGCGGGAGCGGGAGGAAGGGCCTCTCGATTTCCGGCGCCGGTCGGCGCTGTTGAACGAGCCAATCGAGCCGATCGAACCGCCGCCGCCGTCGTCCCGCGTAACGTCGCCGAAGCTCGATCCGTATGTAAAGGTGGCGCCGGGCACGAACGGTGAAGAGATCCAGCGGCTATACGGCGATATCGAAAAGGAACACCTGAAGCTGGGCAGGCTGCCGAACATCACCATCGAGCAGTTGAAATCAATGGTTCAGAAGCAGAGCGATCTCGTGCGTCAGAAATATCATGTGGACGTCGTCGCCTTCCGTGTGGACGTCGTCGACGGCAAAGTGAAATTGAAAGCGAAACCGATCCAGGAATGATGATGAAACGTCTCCTACTCATTGCCGCAACCGTGGCGCTGGCTTCCTGCGCCTCCATGCATCACCACGATCAAGACCCATACGCGAATCCGTTTTACGGGCGCTACCTGAACACCGGCTCGCAGCTCGACGCGCAGATCACCGCGACGGTGCACGCGCTACAGGCCAATCCGCGCTCGGCCAGTCTGCACAATCAGCTCGGCCAGATGCTGCTGCAGAAGGGCTTTCCGAAAGACGCCGAGGTGGAGTTCGAGCGCGCCGTGAACGCCGACTCTCACTTCTACCCGGCTTGGTACAACCTCGGACTGGTGCGGATGTCGCGCGGCGACTGGGGCGGCTCGCACTTCGCCTTCGCGCGCACCGTGCACTACAAGCCGGGCCATTCCGCGGCGCTGTTCCAGCTCGGCCTGATGGAAGAGAAACGCGATCATCAGCAAGCCGCCGTCGACTACTACGCGAAGGCGTTCACGATCAATCACTCGCTGCTGGACGTGCGCGTGAATCCGCGCATCCTCGACAGCAAGCTGATCGACCTGGCGCTGCTGAAGGCGTATCCGAAGGAGCACGCGCGCGAGAGCATGTCCTTCCAGGCCACGCCGCCCGGCTACGTGCAGCAAGGCCTCGAAGCGCCATCGACGCAGCCGGCCGCGAAGGACATCGTGACTCCGGTACCGCCGGTAACGGATCCCTCGATGCAGGCCCCACCGCCGACACCGGGCACTCCGGTGCAGCCGGCGCCGCAACCGGCCAAACCGCCGCTGTAGCGGTTCGCGTGTTACGTCATCGCTGCTGTGGAGCGTCAAGCCGCATACTTGCGGCATGACGCTCCCGCGCGGCGCGCGCCTCGGGCCGTACGAGATCGGCGAGTTGATCGGCCGTGGAGGAATGGGCGAGGTCTACCGCGGGTCGGACACACGCCTCGGACGCGACGTCGCGATCAAGATTCTCTCGCCGCATCTCGCTGACGATCCCGCGTCGCTGGCCCGCTTTCGGAGAGAAGCCCGCGCGGTCGCGGCGCTTTCGCATCCGAACATCGTGGCGGTATTCGACGTCGGCGCCGAAGGCGATACGCACTTCGTCGTCACCGAACTGCTCGAAGGCGAAACGTTGCGCACGACACTGGCCGCGGCGCCGCTGCCGGCCGGCGAGACACTGCGGATCGCAACCGCGATCGCCGACGGCCTCGCCGCCGCGCACGCGAAGGGCATCATCCATCGCGACCTGAAGCCGGAGAACGTCTTCCTGACGGCCGCCGGCGGGGTGAAGATCCTCGACTTCGGCCTGGCCAGCATGCAGCAGTCGGCGAACGCGTCCGACTCGATCGTACAAACGGCTGCGCTGACCGAACCGGGGCTGTTGATGGGCACGATCGGCTACACGTCGCCCGAGCAACTCGCGGCGAAACCACTCACGCCCGCCACCGACGTCTTCTCCTTCGGCTGCGTCCTCTTCGAGATGCTGCAGGGGCAAATGCCGTTCAAACGCGACAGCAACATGGAGGTCATCGCGTCGATCCTGCGCGACGAGCCGGTCACGCGCGACGCCGCGAAGCCATTGCCGCCGCACCTGCGCAACATCGTCGAGCGCTGCCTCGAAAAGAGTCCCGGTCGCCGATTTCAGAACGGAGGCGAAGTCGCGGACGCGCTTCGCGGTTTGGTCGTCGACTCTCCGGACCCTACGTTTGTGAGATGGCGATGGAAGCGGCAATTCCTCGGCTGGTTGATCGTCGCGATGTCGTTGGTGATCGCCGTGATCATCCTCGTCAAAAATCGCTATGAAGTCATCGACGACGGCTACGACCTGCGCGCATCCGACGTGACCGGCGACGCCGAGGTACGCCGATTGACCTCGCTGGCGCTGCACGCGGATAGCGCCGGCGATCGGTCGGAGGCGATGCAGTTGCTATCCGAGGCGGCGAGGCATCTGCCGCCGCCACCATTACCGGCCGCGTTTCTCGCCTCGTTCGCCTATTACAGCGGCGATCGGAAGGAAGGGGAACGGTGGTCGGCCGAAACGAAACGCCGCATACCGAAGTCGGCGTCGTCGTACGAAGCGCTGCTCTGTCGCTATCTTCTTCCCGGCAACGGCGTCGCGACGGAGATGGCGCTCTCTTCGTCGCTGCTGGAGTTGCGGCCGCGCGCGTGGCGGCTGCGATTGGCGCTCGCGCACCTGCATCTCAGCCGCCGCGAGGAGAGGGCGGCGCTCGCTCAATTGATGCTGATCGACGTTGCTGCACCGGACGACCGCCGGCTCAGCATCGTCCTCGCCGACCGCGCCTCGCTCGGCGACGTCGCCGGCGCAACGCGCGATCTGCAGCGCAGCAAGCTCACCAGCCGTCCCGCGCTCTTCGCCTACACGCAGGCGCGAATCGCCTGGAGCAGCCATCATGCTGCCGAGGCCGCGCGCCTGTTCGACATCGCCGCGGAGAGCGCCACCATCGAAAACCTCGGGCCGGTCGCGATCGAGTCGCGCACGCTGGCCGGCATCGCACGCATCGGCGCGAATGATCTCGATCAGGCGCAGACCACGCTCGACCTCGCCGCCGTGAAAGCGCACGACGCCGGCCTGCCCGAGGGCGAGCTCGAATCGCATGCCTTTGCCGCCTACGTCGCTGGCCGCCGCCTCGATGCCGACGGTCTTGCGCGCCGTCTCCGCCTCGCCGCCGCCCTCGCCGAACCCGGCACCACTGATTTCGCCGCGCTCCGTCTGTTCGCCGCACGCGAGCGCGTCTCTGTCGCGTTCGCAACGTCGCCGCCGGCCGAGTCCGAGGAGAGTCCGGCCGTGGCGACCCTGCTCAAAGCGCGCGATGCCTGGTCGCAGGCGGACTTCGCCACAGCGTCGCGCCTCCTGCAGCAATCGCGCTCCGAAGGCATCGACGCGACCTGGTTCAGCGAGGAAGCCGCCCTGCTCGCCTACGACTTCGGCGGACCTCCGCGCACGTTCCGCCCCGATCCTCCATACCCAAACCGCCTGCGTTTCATCGCGATATGGGAGCAGATCCTGCGACCGCGCCGGGCGAGGTGACAGACGATGTCGAGCTACCTGCCCAGGACAATATCCAGCCCGGCTAAAACGAGATTCACCTTCGCTCGCGAGAGCTTGCTGACGCGTTGCACCAGGAACGTCTTATCGACTGCGATCACCTGCGACGGATTTGCGACTGAGTCTTTCGGGAGGTTCGTGCTCTGCGCCGCGAGCACTACGTTGCCAGGCGAGTCTGCCCACGTCATGTTCGTAGTTAGCGGCACACACACAACCGTTGCAATCCGACTGCGATTGAAGGCATCGCTCTGAACGACGACAACGGGGCGCCGAAAGCCGGGACCGGAGCCTGCCGGCACGGGAAGATCAGCCCACCAGATCTCCCCCTGCGAAATCACCACTCCGTTTTCTCCAGAATTCTGCGCGCGGCCTCGGAAACGAACTCGTCGTGTTGGTCACCGACCTGATCGCACACACGGTTGATCGCGTCGGTGACTTCGTCCGGAGAGTGACGTGCGACGTATTCACGAAGGGCAGCGCTGAATACCTCGCTCCGGGATCGTTTTCCGCGTCGCGCGAGCCGTTCGACTTTCTCGAAGACGTCGTCGGGGATGGAGACTGCCGTTTTCATACCGCGAGTATAACGCGGCATGATTCGAGTTCATGCCGTTTCAAGTCCGTTTCAGCTGAGTTACATCGGCAGCGGCAGTGAAGAAGGTATGCTCCGGCGTCAATTCGTGAGGAGAAAACATGAAGCCGATCACTACCGCTGGACTCATCCTGCTCGCCGCCACCACAACGTTCGCCGCCGATGTCGTCAAGCGCGGAGCGCCTGTTTCGACCTCGAAGCCGGTTGCGCTGGCGACTGTTCTGGCGTCGCCTCGGGCCTACACGAAGGATCCCGTCGTCGTCGAGGGCGTGATCGAGAAATCGTGTACGGCGCAGGGATGCTGGATGGAGCTCGCGCCTGCCGAGGGGAAGAAGAGCGTCCGCGTGACCTTCGAAGACGAAAAGTTCTTCATTCCGCTCACCGCCAAGGGGATGCAGGCGCGCGCGGAAGGCGTGACGAAGATCCATACGCTTTCGAAAGCCGAGGCCGATCACCTGGCGGGCGAGGGCGCCACGTTGACGCGCAATGAAGACGGAACGGCGGACGAAGTTTCTTTCATCGCCGCCGGCGTGGAACTGACGCGGAAGTAAACGCTGCTACAGATTCGCGATCTCGTCAAAGTACTTCGCAAAGGCCACCATGCCGCCGCTGGCTTGCTGCCAGTCGTAGTTCTCGTTCGGGGCGTGGTAGCCGTGCTCGGGGAGCGAGAGGCCGAGGAAGAGCACGGGGACTTTGAGGACCTTCTCCATCGACACGATCGCACCGATGGAGCCGCCTTCGCGGACGAAGACCGGCTCGCGGCCGAAGGCGAATTTCATCGAGCTGCGCACGGCATCCGCCAGCGGTCCCGAGGTCGGGGCTTTGTACGGCAGCATCGAGGCCTCGGCGATGACCTTCACGTCCGGATTGCGCTGCTTCACGAACTCGCGGACGAGTTTCATGATCTTCTTCGGGTCCTGATTCGGCACCAGGCGGCAGGAGATCTTCACGGCGGCGCGCGGCGGGATGATGGTCTTGATCCCGGGGCCGGTGTAGCCGCCCACGAGCCCGTGCACTTCGAAGGTCGGCATGGCCCAGATGCGCTTCATGACGTCGTCGGCGTCTTCGGTGCGAATCGATTTGAAGCCGTGGTCTTTTTTGAAGGCTTTCACCGTGAAGCCGGACGCGCGGAAATCGGCCAGCTCCTTCTTCGACGGCTGCTCGACGTCGTCGTAGAAGCCTTTGATCTTCACCTTGCCGGTGGTTGCGTCGTACATCTCCGAGACGAGCTTCATCAACTCGCCGATCGGATTGCGGGCAGCGCCGCCGGTGACTCCGGAGTGCTGATCAGTGGCCGCCGTTTCGAGGATCAGTTCGAAACCCTGCAAGCCGCGCAGGCCGGCCGGGCAGGCAGGGCGTTGGCGCGAGACCCAGATCGTGTCGGAGACGAGCACGGAGTCGGTGGCGAGCTGCTTGCCGTACTTTTTCATCGCGCCGTCGAAGCTCGGCGAGCCGATCTCCTCCTCCAACTCCCAAAGCAGGTGCATGTTCGCTTTGACGCCGGCTTCGCGCGCGGCGCGAATGCCGAAGAGTGCGGTCAGCGCGGGACCTTTGTCGTCGGTGGTGCCGCGTCCGAGGTAGCGGTCGCCGTCTTTGGAGAAGACGAAGGGGTCGGTCGTCCACGGCTCGGTCTCGCGCGAGGCTGGCTGGACGTCGAGATGATTGTAGACGGTGACCGTGGGGAGATTGCTGCCGCTGTTGAAACGGCCGTGGATGATCGGATTGCCGTCCGTTTCGAGGATGTCGGCCTCGCCGCCGAAGTCGCGAATCGTCGATGCCGCGAGCTCGGCGCATCGGCGGATGTCGGGCAGCCGCGATTCGTCGGCGGAGACGGTGGGGATGTCGACGAACTGGCGGAGGGCGGTTTCGAAACGATCGCGTTCTTTGTTCGCAAACGCGACAAGCGACTTCTTGTCAATCGACTTCTTGTCAATCATGGGCCGGCATTCTATCGCCAGCGGCAAAGGCCGCCGCCAGGATCAGCAGCGACAGCGCCGGCTGCGAAAGACGCGGCAGGATCCACCACATCCTCATCGCCAGCGAGCTGTCGTATTGCAGGTAGAGGTAGACGAAGAAGGCGAAGAGTAGAGGGATGGGAACGAGGAGCGGAATCGCATCGCGAAGGCTTCGCGGCTTCCGGACGGCGATGTAGATGACGATGGCGAGAGGAATCAGCCACGACAATCCCCAGCATCCCGCGGCCAGGCTCTTCGGCGCTTCGCGGAAGATCGTCGGCAGATTGCTCCAGTGGAACGTGCGCGTGAGCGTGACGCGGTCGTAGCCAACGTGCATGCCGAAGCGCTTCTGAAACGCGAACCAGACCGATGCACCTGCGGCCGATGACGCCGCGAGGATCGCGGCGCGACGGATGCCTTTGTCATAAACGATGACGCCGATGAGGATCGCGCCGATCGTCACCAGCGCTTCCTCCTTCGTCAGCATCGCGCCGGCGAATGCGATCGCGGCGATGGACGTGCGCCGCGCCACGATCGCCGCCGCTCCCACCGAGATGTACATGACCAGCATTGCCTCGGCGTTTCCGCCGCTGCCGCAGAAGGCCAGCGATGCGGCCATGGCCGCGGTCCAGAACGCCGTCGCGTGAATTGATCCCGTAAGCCAGTTGATCACCGGCACCGCCGCCACGAGCCACACCGCCGACATGGCTGCGGCGGTGATCCACGGCATTTGCCCGGAGACCAGGAAATCCAACGAGAACAGCAGCCCCCACGCCTGCACGATCGGAAGCAGCGGCGGGTAGTCGACGCGCGGCGGCGCGTAGCGCGAGAGGAGGTAGTCGGCGTCAAGAGCGTGCGCCATCGCAAAGTGCACCGACTTCGTCCCCCAGAAGAGGACGTAGTCGGGATTGATTGATTGCGTGGTGATGATGGAGAGCGCGAAGTGGAGGAGCGCAATGGCGATGACCGCGATCGCGACGAGATTCGTGTCTTCCCTGCGCCACACGACCTGCCGCCGTCGCCACAGAACGATCGCGCTCGCAATGACAAGCGGGAGCGCCAGCAATATGGGGTTCCAGGGAATGCACAGCATCGTGAAGAGCGTGGCCTCGATCGTCAGCAGCAGCGCGCCGGCGAGGAACGCGAAGCCGACGCGCGCGCTGCGCGAGTCGATCGACGATGCGAGCGAGAGTCCCATCAAGGGCAGAAACGCGTAGGCGACGATGTAGCCGAGGACGCTCATGGCTTGTCGCGCACGCAGACTGCGCCGCCGGTCACGATGTGCATCGACGGCGCATCGGCCGGACACTCCGGTGCGCCATAGACGAGGACGTACTTCGCCTCGCTCCCGCCGCCGGGCTGCGGCTGCCATACGTACGTGGCCGGATACGGCGTCACGCCGGCGTACAAACCGGCCGAGAGCATGAAGAGCTGCGTCTCATCGTCCGCCGTCGGCGCTTTGATCGTGTACGAAGATCCAGCCGGAACGAGCGGACGCGCGGCGGCCAGAAAACGCCAGTACGCGGCGAGCTGCGGCTGATCGTTCTCGGTCGGCGAGGCGGGAACTTCGAGCCGATGCGTCCGCAGGAAACTGCTCCAGGTGACGAGCGGTCCCGTCAGAACGATCAGCGCGCCCACGATCCAGACGCGGCGCATTGTCACCATCCGACGGCGACGCCGGAGCGCCGCGGATCGGCGCCGCCGTATCGCAGTCCGCTCTTCGGATCGATCATCACGGCGTTCGCATCGGAGATGTGCTCGAACGGCTTCTCCGCAAACTTGTGGCCCATCGCCTCGAGCGCGGCGCGCGAATCGGGATTCGTTCCGTTCGGCTCCCAGAAAATCGTGTCGGGCATCCATTGATGATGAATGCGCCCGGCATCCACCGCCTCCTGAATCGACACATGAAAATCGACCTCGGCCAGTACGATCTCGAGCACGGTGCTGATGATGCGCGGCCCGCCCGCGGCGCCGACTGCCAGCCACGGCTTGCCGTCCTGCAGCATGATCAGCGGCACCATCGACGACAGTGGCCGCTTCTTCGGCGCGATCGCGTTCTTCTCGCTCTGAATGAGCTGATAGACGTTCGGCACGCCCGGCTGCGAGGTGAAGTCGTCCATCTCATCGTTGAGCAGGATGCCGGTTCCCTTCGCGGTGACCCCGGCGCCGAACCAGTCGTTGAGCGTGTACGTGTTGCTGACCATGTTGCCGTCGCCGTCGACGACCGAAAAGTGCGTGGTGTCCGTCCGCTCGAACGGTGCCGGATCGCCCGCGCGGATTTCGCTCGACTTCGATGCACGCGCGGGATCGATCGTCTTCCTCCGCTCCTCGGCGAATGCGTTCGAAGTCAGCGCGGTGACCGGCAACTTGACGAAATCAGGATCGCCCAAGAACTCAGCCCGATCCGCGAATGCCCGCCTCATTACCTCGGTAATGAGATGGAGGTAGCGCGCCGACTGCCAGCCGGCCGCCGCGACGTCGTAGTTCTCCAGCATGTGCAGCATCTCGATGATGGCGATCCCGCCCGAAGACGGCGGCGGCATGACGATGAAGTCGTGTCCGCGATAGCTGCCGCGCAACGGCGTGCGGATCACAGGTTTGTATTCGCGCAGATCCTGCATCGTGATCAGACCGCCGTGAGCCTTCATATCGGCGACGATCCGCTTCGCCGTCACGCCTTCGTAGAAATCGCGCGGATTGGTCTGGATGCGCGCCAGCGTCGCGGCAAGCTCGGGCTGTTTGAAACGCTCACCCATCGTGTAGAGACGTCCGTCGCGCAGAAAAATGCGACGGCTCTCCGGCCACGGTTCGAGTTTCTTCAGCGTGTCCTTATCGTGAAAGACGCCGTCGAGAAACGGACTGACGACAAATCCCTCGGCCGCGAGCTTCCGCGCCGGTTCGACCAGCTCGCTCCATTTCAATTTGCCGTGGCGTTTGTGTACGAGCATCAGCCCGGCTACGGTGCCCGGAACGCCGATCGCTTTGTAGCCGTCCGTCGATGCGCCTTTGACGATCTTCCCGTTCGCATCAAGGTACATGTCGCGCGACGCCGCCAGAGGCGCGCGCTCGCGATAGTCGATGGCCTCGCTTGTCCCATCAGCCATGCGGATGAGCATGAATCCGCCGCCGCCGAGGTTGCCGGCCGCAGGCCAGGTGACGGCCATCGCCAGCGCGGTCGCCACCGCCGCATCGACGGCATTGCCGCCCTTTTTCATGATGTCGACGCCGACCTGCGCTGCGATCCCGCTGGTCGCCGCCACCATCCCGTGCCGGGCGATTGAGGGATCGCGTAACGCGGAGTAGGCGGTCGTGGCGGAGAAAAGAAGGAGGATCGTTACAGCTTTCCGCATGCTCGGAAGTGTACCTGCGTCGCCTCCGAAACGGTTTACGACCGGTAGTCGGCGTTGATGGAGATGTAGTCGTGACCGAGGTCGGAGGCGAGGACGACCGTCGTCGCGGTGCCGCCGCCGAGGTCGAGGATGATCGGGACGCGTTCGCGGGTGAAGACTTTCGCGGCGTCCTTTTCTTTGTACACCGCGGGTTCGCCGTTCGTGACGAGTTGCACGTTCGCGGCGAAGAGCGAAACGCGTTTGACGTTGAAGCTCGCGCCGCTGCGGCCGAGGGCGGCCAGGATGCGGCCCCAGTTCGGATCGCCGCCATGCAGGGCGGTTTTCACGAGCGGCGATGTGGCGACGGCGTGTGCGGCCAGTTTCGCGTCGCGATCCGTCTTCGCGCCGCGGACGGTCAGCTCCATCACGCGCGTGGCACCTTCGCCGTCGCGGACGATCATCCAGGCGAGGTTGCGGCAGACGGTATTGAGGGCGCGTTGAAAGTCGGCGATGTCGTTGCGCGAGGTGTTGCCGAGTTTTCCGGAGGCCATCAGGAGCACGGTGTCGTTCGTCGATGTGTCGCCGTCGACGGAGATGGCGTTGAAGCTTTGATCGACGGCAATCGTCAGCGCGCGCTTGAGCGTGGCCGGATCGAGCGCGGCGTCGGTCATGACGAAGCCGAGCATGGTGGCCATATTGGGATGGATCATGCCTGCGCCTTTGGCTACGCCGACAATGCGTCCGCGCTTGCCGCCGAGGGTGAAGGTGGCTTGCGTGACCTTGGGACCGACGTCGGTCGTGAGGATGGCGTGCGAGAGTGCGTCGATGCCGCCGGCGGAGAGGCGGGTGATGGCGTCGGGGAGCGTGTCGCGGACTTTCTTGTCGGGAAGGACGACGCCGATGACGCCGGTGGAGGCTATGAAGATTTCGTCGTCGCTGCACGCGAGCAGTTCGGCAGCGCGCGAGCGGACGCGTTTTGCAGCGTCGTGGCCGGCCTTGCCGGTGACGGCATTCGCGCAGCCGGCGTTGACGACGACGGCTTTCAGTTTGCCGCCGCTATTCTTCAGCGCGCTCTTCGACAACGTTACCGGCGCGGCCTGGAAGCGATTCTTTGTAAACACCGCAGCCGCGTTCGCGCCGTCGGGCGCGACGATGAGGCCGAGGTCCGGCCGCTTCTTGCGAATGCCGGCGCGGACGCCGGAGGCGAGGAAACCTTTCGGGAGTCTCATTGCGGGTTAGCGATTCGCGCGGCTGCGCCGCTGAGCACAGACAAGAGTGTCTGTGCCACACCAGTTTCGTGCTCTTGCATATGCAGCGGTATGTGTCCTGAAACGCAGGACCCAATGTGGCACAGACACTCTTGTCTGTGCCGCGCCGAGCTGACGGTTCGCCCTAATCACTTCGCACTCTCCTGGGCAGAAAGAGCAGCCGCGCGAACGCGCGCCGGAGCCGTCCCGCCATAGGAGTTTTTCTTGGCGAGCATGCCGTCCAACGTCACGCCATGTAATTGAGCGAGCGATGGCAGATCGGCGAGATTCCGGCTGACCTGATCGTGCGCTTCGCGGAAGGGCATCCCGGTCGCCGCGAGTGCATCGGCGACGGCGGTGGCGATGAGGGCATCGCCGCCGGCCGCGGCGCGCATGCGGTCGCGGTCGAGCGACAGTCCGGCGATCAATTCGTTCAGCGCCGGAAGGAGCGAGGCGATGACGGCGCGCGTGCGGAACAGCGGCTCCTTGTCGAGTTGCAGGTCCTTGTCGTACGCGAGCGGGAGACCTTTGAGCAGCGCGATGAAACCCGTCAGTTCGCCGATAGACCGCGCCGCGTATCCGCGGGTCAGCTCGAGGACATCCGGATTTTTCTTCTGCGGCATGCGCGACGAGCCTGTGGCCATCGCGTCGGGCAGTTCCGCATACGCCGCTTCATCCGATGTGAAGAAAATCAAATCCTCGGCCAGCCGCGAGAGATGCGTGAGCAGCAACGACGACGCGAATAAATATTCAGCGACGAAGTCGCGATCGGAAACGGCGTCGATCGAATTTGCCGTTGCTCGCGGGAAGCCGAGGGAGCGGGCCAGCTCGTCGCGGTCGATGGATAACGGCGTTCCGGCGAGCGCGCCGGATCCGAGCGGGCATTCGTCGCCGCGTTCGATGGCGCTGGTGAAACGCGCACGATCGCGGCGCAGCATTTCGACATAGGCGAGGCACCAGTGTCCGAACGTGATCGGCTCGGCCTGTTTGGAGTGCGTGTAGCCGGGCATCGGCGTCGCTGCTTCGTCGGACGCGCGATTTGCCAACGTGGCGATCAAAATCGACGCGGCATCGAGCGCTTCGTTGCAGGCGCGCTTGAGCCAGAGTTTGAGATCGGTCGCGACCTGGTCGTTGCGCGAGCGGCCGGTGTGCAGCTTGCCTGCGCCGGCGCCGATCAACTCGTACAGCTTGGCTTCGACGTACGAATGGACGTCTTCGTAGTCGCCGCCGGTGGGCGGCTCGATGCGCACCAGCGCGCCGAGGATGAGATCCAGCTCGTCATCATCCAACACGCCCGCATCAGACAGCGCACGGGCCCAGGCGATCGAGCCTTCCACGTCGTCGTCGAACAGCTCGCGGTCGAACGCGAAGGAGTCGTTGAGCCGCCGCAGCAATGGCGACGGCTCGCCCTCGAAGCGTCCGCCCCACAACTTCTGCGTCAACTGGCCGCCTTCCGCAGCCGCGCGGCCGTGACTTCATCTGCGGGCAGCGTGTCGTCGAGGTTCTTGTCGACGGCGATGCGATTGCGTCCGCGCGTCGGCAGGCCGAAGACGCGGATGAATCCCGCGGCGTCGCGTGCATCGTAGCCGGTCATGTTGAAGCTGGCCAATTCTTCGCTGTACAAAGAATTCGGCGAGGTCCGGCCGGCGATCGTGGCGTTGCCCTTGTAGAGTTTCAGCGTGATGGTGCCGCTGACGGCTGCGGTGATCGAATCGACGAACGCGCCGAACGCTTCCTTGAGCGGCGAGAACCACTGGCCGAAGTAGACGAGCTCCGCGTAGCGCGTGGCGATGCGCTCCTTCTCGTGCGCGCTATCGCGGTCCAGAGTGATCGACTCGAGCGCCTTGAGCGCCGTGACGAGCAGCGTGCCGCCCGGCGTTTCGTACACGCCGCGCGACTTGATGCCGACCAGGCGATTCTCGACGAGATCGACGCGGCCGACGCCGTTGCGTCCGCCGATTTCGTTGAGCGCGATGACGATCGCCGCAGGCGACATCACCGCGCCGTTGACGGCGACGGGAACGCCGGCTTCAAACGTGATGGCCACTTTCTCCGGCGCATCGGGCGCGGACATCGGATCGACGGTGAGCTTGAACATCGACGCTTCCGGCTCGAACGACGGATCTTCGAGCGGGCCGCCTTCGTGCGAGAGATGCCAGAGGTTGCGGTCGCGCGAGTATGGATCCTTCTTCGTCACCGGCACCGGAATGCCGCGCGAGGAGGCGTAGTCGATGGCGTCCTCGCGCGACACGATGTCCCACTCACGCCACGGCGCGATGACGGCAAGCTCCGGCGCCAGCGCTTGATAGGCGAGCTCGAAGCGCACCTGATCATTGCCCTTGCCGGTGCAGCCGTGCGCGAGCGCGTCGCATCCGGTGGCAAGGGCGATCTCAACTTGTTTCCTCGCAATCAACGGCCTCGCGGTGGACGTGCCGAGGAGGTAGTCCTTCTCATAAATCGCGCCGGCCTTGAGCACGGGAAAGAGGAAATCGCGTGCGAACTCTTCCTTCGCATCGATGAGATGGAAGTCGCACGCCCCCGTCCGATACGCTTTCTCCGCCAGTCCCTCGGTCTCCTCGGCCTGCCCGACATCGACGGCCACGGCGACGACTTCGCAGCCGTAGTTTTCCTTGAGCCACGGGATGATGACCGAGGTATCGAGACCGCCGCTGTACGCGAGGGCGACTTTCTTGTAGGTCTTCACGCTGCTTTCTCCTTGACGGTGGCGAGCACCTGCTCGAGTGCGTCGATGAATTCTGCGAACGCCTTCTTCGGCGTGACGTACGGCGGCAGAAGGCGGATGACGTTGTCGCGTGCGGTGCCGCAGACGAATCCCTTACCGAGCAGTTCGGCCACGACCGGTTTCGCGGGGCCATCGAGCTCGATGCCCCACATGAATCCCTGCCCTCGGATCTCGACGATGGAGCGATTGCGCGACTGCAACAGGAGCAACTGCGTGTTGAACCAGTTGCCGATGCCGGTGACGCGATCGAGCAGCGACGACTCGTCGATCTCGTCGAGGACTGCCAGTCCGAGGCGGCAGGCGACCGGGTTGCCGCCGAAGGTGGTGCCGTGGTGGCCGGGCTTGACGACGCCTTCGATGGCGGCGCCGGTGAGGACCGCGCCGAGCGGGAGTCCGCCGCCGAGCGGCTTGGCGAGCGTGATGATGTCGGGGACGATGCCGCTCTGCTGGAAGGCGAAGAGCGTTCCGGTGCGCCCGAGGCCGCATTGGATTTCGTCGAAGATCAGAATCGCGCCGGTGCGATCCGCGACGCGGCGCGCGGCGGCGAGGAAATCGTGCGAGAGCGGGATGATGCCGCCCTCCCCCATCACCGGCTCGAGGAAGATCGCGCAGGTCTTTTCGTCAACGGCGGCTTCGAGCGCGGCGACATCGTTCGGCTCGATGAAGGTGACACCGGGAATCAACGGCTCGAATGGCGCGCGATAGGCCTCGTGGCCGGTCATGGCCAGCGATCCCATCGTCCGTCCGTGGAAGCTTTCGTTGAGCGCGACGATGCCGGCGCGGCCGGGATTGGCGAGGCGTGCGAACTTCAGCGCCGCTTCATTTGCTTCCGTGCCGCTGTTGCAGAAAAACGCGCGGCAGAGTCCCGAGGCGCGCACGAGGCGCTCCGCGAGCAGGCCCTGCGCCGGGTGGTAGTAGAGATTCGAGATGTGCAGCAGCGCGTTCGACTCGTCGCGCAGCGCTTTGATCAGGCGCGGGTGGCGATGGCCGAGCACGTTGACGGCGATGCCGCCGAGCAGGTCCCAATATTCGCGGCCCTTGGCATCGGTGATTCGCGCGCCTTTGCCGCTGCGAGGATGAAACGGCGTGCGCGCATACGTGCCGAGGAGGAAGGCCTTCTCACGCTCTTCGACGGCGGCGGGGGATTCGTCATGCAGCAACAAGGTTCGTACCTCCCTCTTCTCCAATGGTGATTCGCCGCACGCCCGATCCGAGCGCGTGCAGCGCGGCTTGCAGCTTGGGCCGCATGCCGCCGGTGACGATTGAAGTGCCGAGGAGCGCTTCCGCTTCGTCCGCGTGCAGTTCGGCGACGACGTTGCCGCGCGCATCGAGCAGGCCGGCGACGTCGGTGATGAAAATCAACTCTTCGGCGCCGAGGCTGACGGCGATCGCCGCGGCGGCGGAATCGGCATTCACGTTCAGCAGCGTTCCGTTCGGGCCTTCGGCGACGGAGGAAACGACCGGCAGGATTCCGCTGGTCACCAGCGCGTTGATGAGCGTCGGATCGCCGCCGGTGACGCTGCCGACATAGCCGAAGTCGACGCCATCGATCGGCTGATGAAGCTCGGCAGTCAGCGTCGAGGCGTCGCAGCCGCTGATGCCTGCGGAACGCACGCCGATCGCTGCCAGCTCCGCGACGAGCATCTTGTTGACGGAGCCCGCTAGTGTTGCCACGACGACGTCGAGCGTCGCGTCGTCGGTGACGCGAAGTCCGGCATACGTCCGTTTCGGGATGCCGAGGCGTTTCAGATTCGCGTCGACATGCTTGCCGCCGCCGTGAACGAGCACGATTTCCTCGCCGCTCTTCCACTGCGCGGCGATCGCGTTCAGCGCTTCGGCACGCCGCACCGGATCGTCGAGAAGGCTTCCACCAAGTTTGATGACGTTCATCAGACCAGCGCCTCCGTCTCCGCGAAGCCGCACATGCGGTTGAAGTTCTGCACCGCCTGCGACGCGGCGCCTTTGAGCAGGTTGTCGATGACCGAGACGATGACGGCGCGGCGGCCGCCATGCAGGAGCTGGAAGCCGATGTCCGCGCGCGGCGTGCCGACGACGTTCTTGAGCTCGGGCAGTTGTCCGGCCGGCAGTACGCGCACGAACGGGGCATGCTCATACACACGCTGATAGGCATCGGTGATCTGCTGCTCGGTCATGGCGTGGGTGAAGCCGATATGCATCGTCGACAGGATTCCGCGATGGACCGGGAGCAGGTGCGCGACGAAGACGACCGGCGCGCGGTCGCCGAGGTGAAGCTGCTGGCGGATCTCCGGCTCGTGGCGATGCTGGCCGACGCCGTAGGCTTTGAAGTTGCCGAACAGTTCGGTGAAGGAGAAGTTGAGATCGGCCTTTTTGCCGGCGCCGGAGACACCGCTCTTCGAATCGCAAATCACCGGCTGCTCGCGGTCGATCGCGAATGTGAGCGGCCGCAGCGCGAGCAGGATCGACGTCGGATAGCAGCCCGGATTGGCGACCAGGCGCGCGTTCTTCAACTCGCCGTTGCAGTACTCGGTCAGTCCGTAGACGGCCTCGCCGAGCAGGTTCGGGCGCTCGTGATTGAAGCCGTACCAGGTCGGATACATCGACGGCTCTTCCAGCCGGAACGCGCCGGAGAGATCGATGACCTTCATGCCGTGGTCGAGGAGCTGCGGCGCGAGATTGGCGGAGACTTCATTGGGCGTGCAGAGGAAGACGAGCTCCGGCTGCGCTGCCAGGAGCGCCTCCATCGTGAACGGTTCGGCGATGAACTGCGGCAGAGTGGGCGTGACCGGGCCGCGCGCGGTGCTGCTCGACGAGAAGAGCGCAACCAGCTCCACCTCGTGATGGCGCGCAAGGATCGCGGTCAGCTCGGCGCCGGAGTAACCGGTGGCGCCGACGATGGCAACACGCTTCCTTGCATTGATGTTCGTTTCAGTCATGGTCGGGATTCCAGGAAAACTCAGCGGGCGGAGCGACGGCGGACGCCAATGGTTCGTCGCACGCGCTCTGCGAACGCCGAGGCCGCGGACGGAGTGCGGAAGGCCACGAAGATGGTGTCGTCGCCGCCGATGGTGCCGAGGACGCCGTCAATGGAGGCGGCATCGATGGCGCTGGCCACCGGCTGCGCGCTGGCGGCGGGAGTACGGATCACGACCAGATTGCCGGCGGTATCGGCGCCGGTGACGTATTCAGCGACGGCCTGCTCCAGCCGCGTCTCCACGACGTCGCGCGGCGCGAAGGCGACGACAGCGCCGCCGGCAAAGGCATCGCGCGTGACGTAGCCGTTCGGCGACTTGGCCACGCCGAGCTCGCGCAGGTCGCGCGAGAGCGTGGGCTGGGTGACTTTGAACCCGCGCCTCTTGAGCAGCGCCAGCAGCTCGTCCTGCGAATGGATGGACTGGTCGCCGACGATGCGAAGAATCTCGTCGCGTCTGCGAAGCCCGTCCCCATGCGCATGAATATTCATCGGCCTGAATTTTTATGCATTCTTCGGCGGATGTCAACAGGGCCGTGTCCGCTGTCATTCCGGTCCCTACCGCAGCAAGGCGGACGCTTCGTCGTACGCCGCTTTGTAGGTGTAATCCGGCGGCCCGTCACACGTGGCGAGGCGGAGGGCTTCTTCGGAGTGCTCGCGGAGGGTCTTCACGTCGCCGCGGTCTTTCGCCAGTTGTGCGAGGACGAGGTGGGCGTCCGCGCCTTGGAGAACGTAGCCGCAGCGGTCTGCGATGACCAGGCCTCCTCGGGAGCGGTGACGCTCAGTTGGCTGAAGAGGTGAGGACGGATCAGCATTCGACCGTTTCCAGGGGGTGCCCCTGGGCGCTGTTCCGCGTCGATAAGCGGGAAGTGCCGAAGCATGAGCCGAACGGACAGTAAAGCGTAGGGACGAGGCCCAGAGCCACGATTGGAATCACCCGGCCATCGCCTTGAACGGTTTTAGCGTTACTCGGAATAGTTGGATGCCATTCGCGAGGTCGGGATCAGCCATGACCGCACCTTCAAGCACGATATCTGGAATCTCATGCGCCACTTCGGGGATGTAGTACGGTGCGCTATACCTTCCTTTGGCCTGAATCAAACAATCTCCCGCGATGGCATAAATCAACCATTGCGCATACGGACCACCAATAGCTTCCACTTCCCTAATCTGATCTGCCAAAATAATCCGGCACTCTTGACCCTTGGCGATTCGCGTTCGAACGGATGGAGTGTGACCCCATCGACAAAACAGATCCTCTCGATCCCAGAAGCGCTCTACTTCGCCGACAATCCGTAGGGTTCCCCAGAAGTCCGCTATCGGCCCGTCGTTTCTAACGGTGACCTCGGCATGGCCAGACTCACAAACGACTGGATAACCGCGATCGGCTGATCCGGCCGGGGATTGCTATCTAGCAGTTCTGATCTTTTGCCATGCGTGATATATGCTGTCAGCGTTTCGGGGCCGTAATGCAGAGTTTCCATGCGCTCCCATCGGCGTCCCGGCTCGGCGTTGTTGCGATACGTCACGCGCATAGGTATGTCGATTGGAGTGTTGTTAACCTGACCGGGAGCACCCGCCCATCGTTGCCCAGTGACGCGCTCTAACTCCTCGCGTTCGCGACTCTTTCTCGCCGCGTCAACGAACCACCACAGGCCGGGCGCTGCGTTGTTGATATGCTTAAGCATTCTTTCTGGCATGGAAAACGCCGGGTTGATCGGCATCGCATCGACATGCTGTCGCGCCTGAAGATGCGGTATCGGTTCGAAGCGAATCGTCGTACTGACGGTGACAGTTCCGGCAGGAGTAGCGGCATCGCCGCTCCATGAACCGGTTCCATAGGCACCTGATGAAAGTGTAGCGATTCCGATATCCATTGCCGTGGCTAGATGGCTATCATTGTAGACGTCAATATTGATCGGCTCTAGACTATCTTTCGATTCGCGTCGTACTGACAGTTGGCCATCCGCGAACGCCAGTAGTACATCCGGTTCGGCGCCATCTGGGGCCGCTTCTGGCAATGCGCTAGGAATCGATGTCGCAATAAGCGATACCTGCGGATAAGGCAGCGTCATTCGCACCAGATACTTCGCTGTGAGAACCAGGTGTCCGCTCTCCATCAGGTCGACCTTTATCCCAAAGTCATGGTGGACTGCTTGGCCGTCTTTCGGGTATGTGAAGAACGAGATAGGCGTCATTTTTCCCGCAACGCCGTGGCGTTCATCACTTATCAAAAACGCCCCGTGTCCTTCCTCCGCGAAGGCCATCACGAGGAACTGTTCCGGGCTGCCTATCGGCATATCTACCGTATGAGTCGCGCTCTTCAGCCACGCTCCCGTTACAGGCCAGCCATCCGCGTTGTTGAAAACGATCGACGCCGAAACCGTCTGCGCATCGCGCGTCGGCCTGCCCACGTTCGCCATGTTTTTGAATGGGGCGAGGATGGCGAATCGCATGGTCTGCATACCGACTTCCACCGGTCCGCGCCCGAGATGCACGATACCGTCGTCGTCGCGATAGGCCTGCCGCACAATGGGCGTCAGGGCCGTAATCTGGGGAAGGAGCGGCTCCGTTGGGAGCGGCGCGCGAGATAAACTCTGTCGACGCGATATCCACAACAAACCGGCTGGTAAGAGGCATCCGACAGCAATGGCGCAGGACGCATCGACCGATACCCGCCATTCCAGCGAGTCGTTAGTAGTGCAAGACCAAAGTACCGTTATCCCGACAAGAATTATGGCCGCTAGCGAAAATGACCAGCGGGCGGCCCGGAAATCTTCTGGTGTGAGGCTCAACACCGCTACACCCCAACCAACCAGCAGCGGCACGACAATGGCGCCAACACCGAGAATGAATCCGATACCAGACATCTCGCTACGCTACTCCCGTCGCCCGTCCGCCACGAAATCCGGGAGTGACTTGCGTCCCGCCGAGGGTAACGCGATTCTCGATGAAGGCATGCAGACCGGCGTCTTCGATCCGCTTCAGGAACTCGCCGCGAGCCCACTCCTTGTCCTTGCTGCTGTAGGAGATGAAGACGTCGTAGTCGTACGTGGTTGCCGCCGGCGCAGCCGGCTTCGCTCGAGCTTTTTTCATGAAGTTGGATGTCAGTGTACTTCCGTCGCCGATGGCGCGCGGCGACGTTCTATGATTAGCCCATGCGTACCGCCATCCTCGTCGCCCTCCTCGCCGCCTCGGTCCTCAACGCCCAGACCCCGCCCAAACCTGACCCGCCCATCGGACTCACACCCGAGGCGATGGTGTGGACTGATGGGCCGTCGACGCTGCCGCCGGGATCGAAGATGGCTGTCCTTGAAGGTAGTCCGAAGGCCGACGGCATGTTCACGATGCGCGTGCGCATCCCGGCTGGATCGGCCATTCCGCCGCACTGGCATCCGCGGCAGGAGCGCGTGACTATCCTCTCCGGCGCCGTCGACCTCGGCTTCGGTTCCGTCGCCAACGCCGGCAACACCAAGCGCTATCCGGCCGGCAGCTTCTACGTGAATCCGCCGCGCGTCATGCACTTCCTCTTCTTCCCCGAGGCCACCGAGATGCAGATGACGGGCGTCGGGCCGTGGGAGTTGCAGACAACGGACATCAACGCCCCGGCCGAGGTGCCGACAGCGACGGCGACGGTTCGCAGCATCACGCCGCTGCCGGGCAGCGAGGTGACACCGTCGACGACGATCAAAGCGGTCGTCGATTACGACATCCGCGGGTTCAGGCCGTTCACCTACTTCCTGGACTTCGTCTTCGAAACGACCACGCCGAACAAAATGATCGGTGGTTGGGTGGAGGTGAAGGCCGAGGGCGACCTACCGCTGGCGCCGCCGCGTCCGAACTATGTCCAGAGTGCGACCGGCACCATCACACTGACGCAGGATCTCTCCCGTGTCCTGCTGTTCCCTCAGCTCAAGCATCCCATCCGCATGCGCGTTTTCGTCCACGAGCAGAAGACGGAGACATCGAACCGCGTCGTGGGCATGAGCGACTGGATCGAGTTCCGATGACGGCACTCCGTTTGCTGCAACCGCGGCAGGAGGCCGTCATGTCCCGAGTGGAACCGAAGGAACGTCCCGCGAAACGCGAAGCGCAGGAAGGCCGGCGGCAGTCCGTCGAGCGCACGGACCGAACGCCGAGCAAGGCCGAGGGCGACGAACGCGAGGTCGACGAGGCGTCGCAGAACCAGGATCGCCGCACTTGAAGAAGCGCACGCTCGGCAACTCTCTTCAAGTGTCCGCCATCGGCCTCGGCTGCATGGGGATGTCGGAGTTTTACGGCTCCCACGATGACGCGCAGTCGATCGCCACGATCCATCGCGCGCTCGACCTCGGCTGCAACTTTCTCGACACGGCAGACATGTACGGCCCGTTCACGAACGAGAAGCTGGTCGGTCGCGCGATCCGCGATCGCCGCGACGAGGTCGTCCTGGCCACGAAGTTCGGCAACATGCGCGGCGAAGACGGCGCGTTCCTCGGCATCAGCGGCAAGGCCGACTACGTCCGCAAGGCCTGCGACGCCTCGCTGCAACGCCTCGGCGTCGATCACATCGATCTCTACTACCAGCACCGCGTCGACCGCACGACGCCGATCGAGGAGACGATCGGCGCGATGGCCGACCTGGTCCGCGCCGGCAAGGTCCGCCACCTCGGCATGTCCGAAGCGGCGCCACAAACAATCCGCCGCGCGCATGCGGTGCATCCGATCACCGCGCTGCAGACCGAGTACTCGCTCTGGAGCCGCGATCCCGAGGATGAGATTCTGCCGACGGTGCGCGAGTTGGGCATCGGCTTCGTCGCCTACTCGCCGATCGGACGCGGATTCCTCTCCGGCCGCTTCAAAACGATCGACGACCTCGAGCCGACCGACTACCGCCGCCAATCGCCCCGCTTCCAGGGCGAAAACTTCGAACGCAATCTCGACCTGGTCCGCCGCATCGAAGAGATCGCGCAATCCAAAGGCGTGACCCCCGCGCAACTCGCGATCGCCTGGGTGCTCGCGCAAGGCGACGACATCGTCCCCATCCCCGGCAGCAAGAGCATCGGACATCTCGAAGAGAACATCGCTGCGGTCGATATCGAATTGACGCCTGACGATCTCGCGCATATCGATGAAGTGGCGCAGAAGGGCGTGGCGGCCGGCGACCGCTATCCGAGCATGGCGGCGGTGAATGCGTAAACTCGACGTTGCGTTATCCTGATGCGCCATGGCGACGACGCTCAGCATTGACGATGAGATTTTCGAGCAACTCAAAGTGCGAGCTGCACGGAGAAGCGACGACGGTCAACCGCCTGATCGAAAACTCGCTGCGAGGAGCCGTTCTGGCGCGGGACGAACACGGCTCTGACGCGCCGTTCGAACTCGTCACGTTCGGGCGGGGCGGTCAATTCACCAGCCATGACGTGGATCGAACGTCGGGTCTGATCGAACTCGACGACATCGCAACTCATCGGCGCAGTTAAGAATGGATCTTCCGGACATCAATGTCCTCATCTACGCCCATCGCGAGGACGCGTCGGAGCATGATCAATACGCTGCGTGGCTAATGGGCCTTGCCAATGGCGCTTTTCCGTTCGCTCTTTCGTCAATCACTCTGGGCGGCTTTCTTCGAATTGTGACAAACGCTCGCATCTTTCAGCCGGCGACTCCGATGGATAAGGTCCTCGCTCAAGGCGGCGACGACATCGTCCCCATTCCCGGCAGCAAGAGCATCGACGCCTTGTGAGTTAGCGCGAAGGGCGTCGCGGCTGGCGATCCGAGTATGGCGGCGGTGAATGTCCGAGGCATTCTCCTCCGTCGTATTGACTCCTGAATTCAGGAATGATACCTTCACTTCATTCATCACAACTCGATGCTATAGGTTTGTCCAAGCGGTGTTTCACTTGAGGATTGCATATGAGTGACTCTCGCGCCTTCGTCGCTAAAGACCTCGATCTTCATGATTTGTTGCAGATACTCTCGTCTTGGTTGGCGTCTGAGAGCTTCGAACGACAGGTGTTAAAAACCGAGGACGGTGGGGTTGTTCTTCAAATCGCCAAGCAAGGCGGGTGGCGCAAACTCCTAGGCATGTCAACCGCTCTCAATGTCATCCTGCGTCAAGACGAGATGCATCTCACGGTTGAAATCGGAGCCGGCAGGTGGGCAGACAAGGCCGTAGTGGGCGCTGTCAGCATGATCATTCTGTGGCCGTTAGCTGTCACATCGGCGTGGGGCGCGTGGCTCCAAATGAAAATGCCAGAACGGATATTCGACCAAATCGGGAACTACATAGCGCGTCCACGAGCGATCGTCGTTCGCATTGCCGATGGAAAACGATTGATCACGGCGGCAACTGAGAAAGTCCAAGTGCCTGCAGGAGTAAGAATCAAGGTCAAGCGATCACGCACGGTAGAGCATTCAGTTTCTCTGAGCAAAACAAATACCTCAGAATCAAGCATTACGATGGCGGACCTTGAGGTCTTCACAAGATCCGTCCGCAAAGCCGTCGAGGAAACCGCAGGCACAACCAGCAAAGAATCTGAAACAATAGAACACGAGGTTGAATTGGATGGCAGCGCTCGCTATGAGTACACACTTCTATGGGTTGACACTTGGCGTGATGGCATCATTGAGTACGCGCAGGGCGGTAATAATGCTCGCGTTCCTTTTGAGTACCGAGAGCAAACCGAGCTTCAAGTAACTTAGCGGTCACACGCTCCAGAACAAACCGCAACGAGTAAAGGCGGCAAGGTGACGTTGGTTTGCGATAGGACTGAGAGGGCGTTACAAGCGCCCATTGCCGTGAAGTGTTCTCACACCTCAATCCCCACCGCGCGCATCAGTTCCAAGGCGTTGCTTTTGGTGACGACGCCGGGGCGCATGCGGTAGTCGAACATTACCTCGCCGTTTTCGATGTGATCTTCGAAGTGGACGTTGGCGGCGCGGGGAGCGAGGTCGTCCGCGATTTGCGCGAGGGCGAGGTCGTGCGTCGTGGCCAGGCCGATGGCGCCGCGGGTCACCAGGCCGCGGATGATGGCGGCGGCGCCGATGCGGCGGTCGTGGGAGTTGGTGCCGCCGAGGACTTCGTCGAGGAGGAAGAGGAGTGGTGGGGGCATGCGCAGGATGTCGCGGATGCGCAGGATTTCGGCGTAGAAGCGCGAGGCGCCTTCCGACAACGAATCGTTGAGACTGATCGACGCGCCAACGGACATCGGCGTCACGCGCAGCCGCGCTGCGCAGACCGGCGCGCCGGCGAGCGCGAGGATCGTGTTGACGCCGATGGCGCGCAGCAGCGTGCTCTTGCCGGACATGTTCGAGCCGCTGACGATGAGCAGGCGAAGATCGCCGCCGATGCGGACGTCGTTCGGGATGCGGCGGTCGTCGGGGATCAGCGGATGGCCGACCGCGTCGCCGTCGAAAAGCGCGTCGCCATCAATGACGTCCGGCATCGTGAATGCTGGATGCTCGAAGGCGAATGAGCTGAGGGAAAGCAGTGCCTCGATCTCGCCGGCCGCGTCGATCCAGGACACAATCTCCGCGCCCGATTCAAGGCGCCAGCGCTCGATGGCGAAGGCGATGTTGGTCGTCCAGAGGAACAGCAGCGCGAACGGAGCGAAGAACTGGTTGCGGCGCGCGTCGAGGAGCGCCACGAGCTTACGAAGACGTTCGATTTGGCGCGATGCCGGGACGCCGTTCCTCTGCAGCGTGGATCGGAGTGCAATCAAACGCGGCGCGGAGAACGACTGGCGCTCCATCACGCGGAGCAGTCCGGCCAGCAACGCCAGCGCGGGTTCACGGCGTTCGACGGCGCTGACCACTTTCGCCACGCGCTCTGCCATGCTCCTAGCGAAGACGCTGACCACGATGATCATCACCAGCAACGGCAGCGATGCGAACGGCGAGTACACCGGCATCGCGCCGGGATTCGTGGCGTTGACGAGTCGCGAGATCAGCGACGGGATTCCGACCGCGAATGCGCCGATGGCCAGCGCCGTGATGACGAAGGACCCGATCCGTTCGCCGCGGCCGAGGAGTGCGGGCTCGCGCGACCATTCATCGAGCTTCGCTTCCTCCACTTCGCTCGCCACCTCGGCCGTGGTCACGAACATCTCCTCGCGCAGGTCGATGCGATCGCGCAACTCGTCGACCGCGGTCTGCCGCTCGCGAACCTCGCCGGCGTTCGCGCCGCCGGGATTCAGCAGCCAGCGCGCGAGAGTGGCTCGTCCGGCAGCAGTCGTGGCAATGCAGAGCAACTCGTAAAGCGAACCCTTGCCGAAGACGTCGAGATCGGCTGCGAATGGATGATGCTCCGCCGCGAACTTGCTGCCGTCGAATCCCTTGCCCTGCCATGTTCCGCTCACGCGCTCCATGCCGCGTTCGCAGAACCGCGCCGCGGCCTCGGCGCGCCGCCGGCGCCGGATGAGACGGTCGTGCGCGACGATGAGGACGACGAACGCAACGATCGGGATGACGATCCATGCGCTGAAATGCAGGACCGCGATCGCGATGATGCCGAGGAAACAGACGATGCGCGCGATGGAGAGAGCGCGTTCGTTCGCGCGCAGCGACACGGCCTCGGCGCGGCGGTTCGTCAGTCGTTGGCCGTAGATCGAGCGGGGATCAGACACGCATGCCGAGTATATGCACCACGGCAATCACTAATGCGCGGCGTGCGTGCGGAGGTCGGGACGCGGGGAGTCCGAACGTTGCCGGCGCGAGCCAACGCGCGGCTGCGACGGCGTCGAGGTATGGGGCGACGAGCAGCGCGAGGATAACGATCTTTTTCATTCTGTTTATCAGTGTCCGCGCCGTCCCTGAAGCCGGCCATGCACGAGGAACGCTCCGGGATTGAGCAACCTCGCCGCGGCGTACGCGTCGAGGAGGCCGAAGCCGAACGTATTGTCTCTCCCCGTTGCGCCGAGGTCCGTCGCCGAATTGAAGAGGGCAGACTTGACGGCGGAAGCAGAGGCAGTTGGCGCTACGCTCCAGACCAGCGCTGCGACTCCGACGGCATGCGGACAAGCCATCGATGTTCCGCTCTCGGTTTCATAGTCGTCGGCAACAGTCGTCGCAGTAAGCGCGGATGCGGTGGAACGTAGCGACTCTCCGTCCGCATAGGAGATGCCGATGTCTACCGGCCACGCGAACGCGAGATCGGCCGGATCATCCTTGCAATTCGAGCTTGTGCCGTTGTCGCATGCTGGATCTTTCAGACCCGTAGTCGCATTCACCTTTCCGATCAATGTCCATCCGCCGAATGAGTCGTTGAGGCACGTCGCCGGTGTCGCCGCGGGGGAGCAGTTGTAGATCACGACGGCTTTCGCGCCAGCCGCGATGGCATTCTTCGTCTTGAGGTTGAAGGTAGCGCTTCCGCGCTGAATCAGCGCGATGTTCCCTTTTACCGATGCGGGAAAGTCCGCGGCTGTCGCGCCGAGGCCGCAGTAGACGTATTGGCCATTTTGGGTCCCTTTGCCAGTCGCCGTCAGAGCGAAGTTGTCAAAGGACGCACTCGGCGTCGTCAGGAAGGCATTGACTCCCTGGCCGACGATGAAGGTGGAGAAAACGCCGACGCCCGGCGCGGTGACCGCGATCTCCGGGCCTTGGTTCGAAAAGATGGCGATCTTCTGTGTGGAGTCGAGCGCGCCGACGGCGATGACGCTGGAGAATGCGGCGGGATAACTCACGCTCGCCGCATGCGTGGCCGTCGAGTCGTTGCCGCTCGCCGCGAAGACCAGCACGCCGGCGTCCGCGAGATTCTGACAGGCAGTCTGCATCGTCAGCGATGGCGTCAGAGAACATTGATCGCTTACCGAAATGTCGGTGCACTGGCCGAGCGACATGTTGACGATCCACTTGCCACCGAGCTCATTCTTCTTTGAAAGCACCCAGTTCAGGCCGGCCGCAATCTGCGCATTGCTGCCCGTCGCCTGACCGCTCGCGGTCGGATGAAGCACCTTCGCCGACCAGAGCTTCACATTGGGCGCGACGCCGACCACTCCGAATCCATTGTCGGCCGCGCCGATCGTCCCCGCCACGTGCGTTCCATGTCCGTCGTCATCCCTCGGGTCGTTCGTCCCGGTCACGGCATTGAAGCCGCCCTGATAGTGGTCTTTCAGCTCGGGATGCGTGTAGTCGATCCCCGTGTCGACGATGGCGACGTTGATTCCGTCCCCTTTTGCGATCGGCCAGAGGTTGGGAGCGCGCACCATGGTGATCCCGTACGGCGTGACCTGCGCGTTGGCGGGATGCGACATCGGCGCGATGTGCTTCGCCCCCGCCGACGCGTCCAGCGCGAAGAACATGATGTCCGCGCTCTCCACATATCGAACCGAGGGATCGCTCCGCAGCGACTGCACTTCAACATCAGTCAGATTCGCGACGAACGAATCGAGATAGCGGAACTCCTCGGTGATGCGCTCCGCGAACGCGGCGCGCTTCGCAGCGCGAACGGTGCCGGTCGCATCCGGCTTCATTGCCACGATGTAACGCTGCGTCTGCTGCGCGAACGCAGCCGATGAAACGATCAGAAGAAGGATGGCGAACGCTGCGCGTTTCATCATTGTGGTCCTCGTTTGAAGTGGAATCGGAAGTCTACCAATAAAAAAGCGGCGCCTGAAAGCGCCGCGTTGAGGGGTAAATCGAAAGCGAAAGGTCAGTGTCCGCGACGTCCAGCCATTCGTCCGTGCACGGGTCCCGTTACCGGACCGAATGCCGCTGGATTGAGCTGCTTGGCGGCATCGAGAGCGTTAACGAGGCCGAAGCCGTACGTCGTGTCCTGGCCGGGAGCGCCGAGGTCCTTGGCCGTCTGCTCGAGCGCCGTGGCGACGTTGGTCGCGGTGGAGTTCGGAGAGGAAGCCCACACCAACGCGGCGGCGCCGACTGCGTGCGGGCAGGCCATCGACGTACCGGCGAGGAGGTCGAACTCTTCGAAGCCGTTGCTCAGCGTGATCGTGGCATTGGGCGTTGCCTGGAGCGCCTGCCCGTCTGCCTGCGTGATCATCAAGAACGGTGCTGACGCCGGAATCGCCGCTGCAGTCTTGGCCGTCGTAAAGAACCCTGGAAAAATCGGCGCTTCCGGATCTTCGGGAACGTTGTTGAAGACGACGACGCCGATCGCGCCCGCTTTGGACGCGTTTTGCGCCTTGTCGAAAAACGCTACACTGTTGCCACGCGAGACGAGAGCGATCTTGCCTTTTACTGATGCAGGAAAGTCGGCCGCGGTCCCGCCGAAACCACAGAATACGAAGGTACCGCTGATGCCCGTCGTCGTTGGCGGGCAGGCGGTAAATGTCAGGTCCGCCATCGTAACGCTGTCTTTATAATCGGCACGCTTTGCGGCGAATTTTCGTCCGTCGTTGGTACCCACCAACGGCGACACGAACGTCGACAGCACGCCCACACCCGGCGCGACGACTTTCAGATCGGCACCGCGCTGCGAAAAACTGGCGACGGTGTTCGTCGAGTCAACTGCACCAACTGAGACAACGTTTGGATATCCGGCCGGATACGCGATGCCGTCCGCAGGCGCCGCGGGGTCGTAGCCGTTTCCCGACGCCGCGAAGACGAGCACTCCGGCATCGGTGGCAGCCTTGAACTGCGCCTGTTCGGGGTCGGACGCCGTGTCCGAGCCGAGGGACAGATTGATGATCCAGTTTCCGCCGATTTCTTTTTTCTTATCGATGACCCACTGCACGGCCTGCATGATGTCGCTGGTCCGGCCGCTGCCGCAGACGTCGAGCACTTTCAGCGAATAGACGTCGACGTCGGACGCGATTCCAACCACGCCCGAGCCGTTATTGGCCGCCGCGACGATGCCGGCGACGTGCGTGCCGTGGCCGTTGTCATCGAGCGGGTCGCCGCTGCGCGCCACGAAGTTGAAGCCGCCTTTGAAGGCGCCCGACAACTCCGAGTAGTTGTAGTCGATGCCCGTGTCGATGATGGCTACGTGAATGGCCGGGCCATTCGCGAGCGACTTGCCGCGCGTCACGGGCCAGACCGCTGGAGCGTTCACGTCGGTCACACCGTACGGCGTGGTCTGCTGGCCCGCCGTCACGCTGTCCGCGAACGCATGGCGCTCCAGATCGGGCTCGATGGAAACGACATTGCCGGACGCCTTCAGCGCGGCGATGTCTTCGTCGGTGAGGTTCGCCGCGAAGCCGTTGATGGCCGGCAGTTCGCGCAGGTCGCGCTCATCGGCGGAGACCCTCGCGTCGAAACTCGTTGACATGGTTTTCGCCGCGAAGCGGCTGGCCGGTTTCATCATCACGATGACGGCCTGCGTCGGCGCTGAGGCGAACGCGGTGAGCGGGGCGATGAACAACAGGGCGACGAAAGCTGCGCGTTTCATCAGGTCGTAGACCTCACTTTTCTTGGATTGGGACTTGGGTTGATTGCGAAGGACAACGCCGCGCCAATTTAGTTATTCCGTGTAGCAACTTCGTTGGATCACGATACGGTAGCTTACTTTTTGCTACTCTGCGCCGCCATGACCGACTGGAAAACAAACCTAATTAATGACTCCGCCGGAATCGCCGCCGTGATCCGCGACACAAAGACGATCGCCGTTCTCGGCATCAAGCCCGAATCGCACGCCGATCAGGCCGGCTATTACGTTCCCGCGCACATGGCCGAGGCCGGCTACGACATCATCCCCGTTCCCGTTTACTACCCCGAGGTCACGCAGATTTTCGGCAAGCCGGTGTTCCGCAAGGTGGCCGACATCGGCCGGCCGATCGACATGGTCAACGTCTTCCGGCGTCCGAACGACATCCCGCCGCATGTCGACGACATCCTCGCGGCCAAGCCGAAGAGCGTCTGGTTCCAGCTCGGGATCCGCAACGATGAAGCCGCGCAGAAGCTGGCCGAGGCTGGGATCAAAGTGGTGCAGGACCGCTGTCTCATGGTCGAAGAGGGTCGGATCCGGCGGTAACCTGCCGTGCCCGTTACTCGCCGCGTCGATCTGCCGCCGTTCACGTTCTGGGAAACGCGCGCGGGCAGCGGCACGCCGCTCCTGCTGCTGCACGGGCTCGGCGGATCGTCGGACTGGTGGCGGCACAACATTGATGTTCTCGCCGAGCGCTACCTGGTCTCCGCCGTCGATCTGATCGGCTTCGGACGCAACCGCTTTTTCCTCCGCCGCAGCAATCTGCCGCTGCGGTTCGATGACATCGCCGCGCTGCTGGCGCGCTGGATCGAGTCGTCGTTCGACGGACCGGTCCACCTGGCCGGCAACTCCCTCGGCGGACAGATCGCGATTCACCTCGCCGCCAGCCGTCCGGATCTGGTTCGTTCACTAGTCCTGATCGATTCGACGGGAATCCCGTTCGAGATCGCGCCAGGCGCGCACATCGAGAACATCGCCATGCCGCACGGCTGGCGTTCGTTTTTTCTTGTGCTCGCGCGCGATCTCTTCCGCGCCGGACCGACCGCACTCGCGATCGCATTTGCTCGTCTGCTGCGCGACGACGCGCGCCCGCTGATGCGAAAGCTGACGATGCCGGTGCTGCTGCTCTGGGGCGAGCACGATCCCCTGGTTCCGCTGGCCTACGCGAAGTACATGGCCGCGGAGATGCCGCACGCGAAACTGCGCGTGATCCCGCGCGCCGGCCACGTGCCGATGTGGGAGAACCCGCGCGATTTCAATGCCGCGCTGCTGTCGTTTCTCGATGAGATCGATGTAGTCGAAGGCGCCGCGGAGCCCGCGTTTTCGTGGGGCCTCGCCGGCTGGACGAACGGGATCGCGCACCGCGCCGCCGGACGACGACGCGACATCGTCCTGATCCACGGCCTCGGCATGTCCAGCTTCTACCTCGGCCGTTTCGCGCGAGCGCTCTACGCGCGGGGCGCACACCCGATCGCGCCCGATCTGCCCGGCTTCGGCGAGAGCATCGACGGCCCGTCCGTCGGCGCCGAGGAGCACGCGCGCATTCTCGCGGATTGGGCGGACGCGCTCTCCATCCGCGGCGCCACGTGGATCGGTCACTCCCTCGGATGCAACGCCATCGCGCACCTCGCGCGCGTGCGTCCCGACATCGTCAAGCGCGCCATCTGCATCGGTCCGCTCTGGTCGCCGCGCCATCCGCTCCGCCTTCTCGACGCGCTCATCGTCGATGCGTTCCGCGAGCCACTCGCGCTTTACACCTACCTCATCCGTGCCTACTGGCGATCCGGCCTCGAACGCTGGTTCGCAACCTACCGCCACTACGCCGCCGACATCCGAACTTCCGCGCCCCCGCTCGAGATGTTCGCCGGCGAACGCGATCCGCTCGTCGACCGCAACGCCATCCCGAACCTGACGCCGCTCCCCGGCGCCCACGCCTGCCACTTCTCGCATGCGGATGACTGCGCGAAGGCGATCATTGATTAGCTACGTCTTCGGCAGGTCCGGCGGCATTTTCTTACGGCTCGCCAAGCGATGCACGAGTCCTTCAACCGGCCCGCCGACGATGAGGATGAGCAGCGCAAACGCGAGCGCAATCAGCGCCGCCACCCACTGCCCGACGCCGCAGGCGATGCCGAGCGACGCCACCAGCCAGATCGACGCAGCGGTGGTGAGGCCACTCACCATCTCATGCTCGGCCTTCAGAATCGCGCCTCCGCCGAGGAATCCGACGCCGGCGATGATCCCCTGAATGGCGCGGCTGATCGCGTCGACATGCAACGCCGCCGGATCGAACCGGACGACAACCAGCGTGACTAGCGCCGACCCAAGCGCCACCAGCGCATGCGTCCGCATCCCCGCCGGCTTCCGCCGCACTTCCCGATCGAGTCCGATGCAAGCGCCGATTGCAGCCGCCGCGAAGAGGCGGAGGATGACCTCGATGGTGTCGGCGGGGAGAGTGGGCATGGGCGGATTGTTTCACAGCCCGCGGGGCGGGCGGCGGGAGGCGTGCCAAATTGTGAGAACGAAAATCGCACGATCGGTGACTTCGTAGTAGAGGTCGTACCGAATACGTCCCAGATGTAGACATCGAGCCCCCTTGCGTCGCGTATTGCGTATCGCGACACCAGCATCGGGGTGGGCAAGGATCAAGTCGTACGCGCGATCGAGGTCTTCATCAAATGCAGCCGGCGCTTTCTCACGATTGCGGCGCCACCACGCGGCGTTCGCGGCGATTTGCCGCTGCGCCCGCGGCAGCACAATCAGCAGCCGTCGCGCCACGTTCCGTCACGGAGCTGTTTGAGAAACTCGAACCCATCCATTCCTTCACCACGCTCCGCCTCTTCCATCGCCGCATCCAATTCGGCGAGAAGTTCAGGGTCTTCGATGTCGATTCCTTCTTCCTCGATCTCGATCGACCGTTCGCTCATGACGCCCTCTGTATTATTCTCGCGCATCCGTCGAAGCACTTCGTCGAGCGGAATCAACAATCCGGCATCCGCCTCAGCGATCGCTGCGTCAAGATCAGCCTCTTCTTCCGGCGAGAGGTCAAACTCATTCATGACGTCCCCAATGGTACCTCGGCGACCGGTGCATTCGCTTTCGCCAACAGCCGCGTCAACCACAGATTGGTCATCTTCTCGACCACCGTGTTTTGGCGCAGGCGCGCGCGCAGGTTCGTAAAGTCGACGCTGTCGAGCGGTTGGTCCTGGTTGAAGCAGGAGAAGACGAACGACTCCTTGCCGGTGATCGGGTCAACGTGGCGCTGGAGGCATTGCGCGCAGACCTGTTTCATCATGCATTGCATCGGTGAGTTGATCGAGCCGATGCCGACGTGTGCGTCGTTCAGGTATGGCGCGAGGACGCCGTGCCGCGCGTCTTTCACGGCGCGCATCATGCCGTCGGAGCCGATGGCGATGACGCGAGTCACGCTACGCAGGTCGATCTCTGGCTCGTGCTGCGCGTAGGCGAGCATCGACTGCACGATGTTGCCGGTGAAGCCGCGGTCCTGCGGGCGGCGCGGCGCGATCGGATCGCCGGCGTCGACCGACCAGATCACCTGATCGGTGCCGGCCTCGATCTCGTCGCGTTTGAAAACGTCATCCTTCTTCTTGTAGCCGGCGAAGTAGACGACCTTGCAGCCAGCCTCTTTGAACGCGCGGGCGATCGAGAAGAGCACGGCGTTGCCAAGGCCACCGCCGGCGAGGAGGACGGTTTCGTTGCGCGGGATTTCGGTGGGCGCGCCGGTAGGTCCCATGACCACGACCGGCTCGCCGACTTTGAGTTGCGCGACGAGGCGCGACGAGCCGCCCAGCTCGAGGACGATCAGCGACAGCAGTCCGCGTTCCGGATCGGTCCACGCGCCGGTGAGGGCGATTCCTTCCATGGTCAGACTCGTTCCGTCGACGACCGCCGCATTCGCTTCGAAGTTCTGCAGGCGGAAAAACTGGCCTGGCTCGAAATGCCGCGACGCGAATGGCGCGCGGACGACCACTTCCACGATGGTCGGTGTGAGGCGATTGACCTGGTGCACGATTGGAAGAAGCCCGTCGTCAAGCGTGCGCAGCAGATCGTTCCATTGCGACTCGCGCGTCGCCTGCGCTTCCGGCGAGCGATCGAGTTGCATCAAATCGCGCGCGAAGAGCTTCGTCACGAACGGATAGCCGTCCTTCGCCGACGCCATCGCCTTGACCACGTTGCCGGCATAGCGCGGATGGTTGTCGCCGTAGAACGTGATCCGTTTCGTGCCGCGCTGATAGGAGGTGAAGAAGCCGGTCTCGGTGTTGCCGTCCACTTCGATGAGCTCCGTATCGGACACGGCGAAGCTCTGGAAGAACTGGCCGTACTTATCCAACTTGAACGTGCCGGGATGCTCCTTCTCGTAGATCACGTTCGGACTCGTTCCCGCGGCCACCATCACGCTGCGCGCATCCAACGAAATGACGTTGCCCGAATCCTTCCAGCGTCCGTCCTCGACGATCTGCTTCTCGAACAGGAGCGCCTTCACATGTCCGAATTCATCGGCAACCGCTTCGATCGGCGAAAGGCTCTCCGCATACGCGATCCCTTCCTCGAAGGCCTTGATCACCTCTTCGTGATTGAGCCGGTACGCCGGCGCGTCGCTGATCAACTTGCGGTAGGCGATGGTCACGCCGCCCCACGCGCGAACGAGCGGGATGAAGTCAGGCGTATCGCCGTCGGCGGCGGCACGCTGGCGTTCGGCGCGGATCGCGCGTCCATGCTCGAGGAACTCGTCGAGGATCAGGATCTCCTCGGGGTCATACCCGCCGCGCACGACCGGCTCGCCGAATTCATCGGAGAGCGTTTCGTAGCGGTCGAGGATTTTTTGTACCTGTAGCGGGTAGTAGGCAAACAGCTCCGTAGCCGTATCGATCGCGGTAAGTCCGCCGCCGATGACGATGGCCGGCAGCCGTACCTGCAGGTTGGCCATGGCCGACTTTTTCCCGGCTCCCGTCAGCTGCAGCGCCATCAGGAAATCGCTGGCCTTGCGGATGCCGCGAATGAGGTTGTTCTTCATCCGCACGATCGTCGGCGTGCCGGCGCCCGCGGCGATGGCGATGTGATCGAAGCCGAGCGTGTCGAAGGCGTCCTCGATCGTCAGCGTCCCGCCGAAACGGACGCCGCCGTAAACGCGGATGTTGTTCTTCCGCTCCAGCGCGATGCGGATGACTTTCAGAAAGTTCTTGTCCCATCGGACGGTGATGCCGTACTCCGACACGCCGCCGAAGCCGGCCAGGATGCGCTCGTCGAGCTCTTCCCACAGAACCTTGCGCGCATCGCGGATCGGCTCGCGCAGCCATTTGTCATCAATTGGCTCGATCTTCAGCGCGTCGATCGCGACGACGCCGAATCCTTCGTTGGCGAGGTAGTGAACGAGCGTGTAGCCAGCTGGCCCGAGGCCGACCACGAGAACGTTCTTGCCGTTGTAGGGGAGGGCCATCGGACGGCGCACGTGCAGCGGATTCCAGCGCGTCAGCAGCGAATAGATCTCGAAGCCCCACGGCAGCCAGAGCACGTCCGTCAGCGCGCCGGTCTCGATCTGCGGGATGTTGACCGGGTCCTGCTTCTGGAAGATGCACGACTTCATGCAGTCGTTGCAGATGCGGTGGCCGGTGCCGGGGCACATCGGGTTGTCGATCATCACGATGGCCAGCGCGGCGATCGAGTCGCCGTCCTTGCGCAGCGCGTTCATCTCGCCGATGCGCTCATCGAGCGGACACCCCGCCAGCGGCACGCCGAGCGGATTGACCTTGAACTTATCGTCCTTCTCAACGAAGCCGGTCGAACACGAATCCTTCTTCCGCTCGTGGCAGTAGATGCAGTAGTGCGCCTCGTCCGTGATCTCGCGCGGCGTCATTCGCGGATCGGTGAGCTTGAATCCGTCGCGGCGGCGGTACTCGTCTTCCGGCCCGACGACGGAATGCTCATCCACGCGCTCCGTCTCCACCAGATGATCGACCACGATCGGCTTCGGCAGCCGGAACGACGTCCACCCGTCGAATCGCCCTGCCTTCCATTCCGCCGCCAGCCAGTCCACGAGCAGATCGCTCAGCGCATGCACCGCCGCCGCCTCGCGCCCAATCGCCTCCGTCGACTCGACCGACTGCTTGTACGTGATCCCCTCGGCGAACACGCCCGAGCTCCGCAGTTCATCGCGCAACTGCCCCAGCGCCGCCCGCGTCTGCGCCGACGGCGTGGCCGCCTTCGCGCTGCGCGGATACTCCCGCTCGAAGTCGAGCAACCGGTTGGCCGTGACCGCGATCGCGTACTCGAGATCGCGCTCCTGTCCCGGCGCGATGGTGCGGATGAGAACATCGACCGCGGCGCTTCGATCGCCGTCCGGAACGCTTGTCACCTTCGCCACTCGTTTGGCGACGAACTCCTTCTTGAAGCGCGCAACGTCGCTGTCCCGCTGCGTACGCGCCACGATCGCCGTCGCATCCGTCTGGAACAACTGCTCGAGAAACTTCCCCAGCGGACGGCTGACCGCAATCAGCAGCGCCGACTCCTCCGGCTTCGTCAACCCCCCGGACGCAATCCCGCTCTGCATCCCGATCCGATACGACTCGAACCGCTGCAACAGTGCGTTGTCGTTCGCCAGAAGATACCGATCAAACGCCAGCGCCAGCTCCTGCAGCCGGCCGTGGTCGTACAGGTGCGAGTACTCAAAGTCTTCGATTCCAAGTTTCACGGTGCGCTCCAACAGCGATGGGGGCCGTTGTCATCCTGTTTCTTCATCTGCGTAAAACTGCGGATACCCCTTCATCCGCAGATTACGCAGATTTACGCAGATGAAGAACCGGGGAGTGTCACGGCGCAATGTGACGAAGCGCACCGTCATTCACTCTTCGCGAACGACCGTCAGCACGAGCCGCTCATGCTCCGCGGTGACCTCGATCCGATCCCCACGATCGAAGCCGAGCTGCTTCAGCCACACGCCAGACATGCGTATGAACGGGACAACCATCTGACGTCGCCGATGGCCGCCGCTCTCGCGATACATCGCGGTCACTACTAACTCCCGCTTCCCGCCCCCGCCGCCACGCCTGCTCGGACGGCGATACTCCGGCATGTCGAAAGGATGTCCTGCCGTTTGCGCTTTCTTCTTAGCCATCCTTGCCTCCATCTGCGCGAGCTTCACCATAGTTAAGCGACAATATAGGCTCACCATGGTTAAGATGCAAGAGTGACTCACCGAAAAGATCGCCGGCCGGAAGCAGAAAAATTCGGCGCCATCGTCCGCGCGCTACGCGAGGAGCGAGGCCTCACCCAGGACCAACTCGCAGAACGTGCAGGTGTGAGCGGGACCTACATCGGTTTCATCGAACGCGGTGACAATGTTCCGACGCTAACGATCATTCTCCAGATCGCCTCGGCGCTCAAAGTCCGGTCCTCAGACCTGCTTCGCGACTTTTGATGCGAGAGAAACAGAACGTCGCCGTAGTCATGTTTGACGTCGCATGACCACGCGATATGAACAAATAAGATTCTGCAGGCAGTTGAACCACCCACTGAAGCGGCGAAGAGACACCGATGACGCTAACGCGTACAGTCAGCGGCGGCTCGCCATTGTCGTCGAGGAGGTGTCGCGGCGGCTCGCAGATGTACGCGTGCCCGGTATGACAGCTAACCTAGTTCCTTTGCTCGAGGTAACTGGCGCGTTTGTCCAGGGATGTTTGGATGCTGGGCGGGGCGTTTTGGCGATGTCGCGGGCCAAAGAGCATGGTGGGATCGTAGCCGCCGAACGCAGCGCTTGGGAAATGTGGAACGAGCTTGACTATTTGCTTCGTCGGCCCGATCCGCCAATGGAAGCAGTGAAGGTGCAAGTGAACGCAATTCTGGAGATCACCTCATGGATGAAGGAGCAAGAACACGTTTCGTCTGACGTGCTGAACCGCAACGAGGAGGGCTTGAGCCGATTCCAACGCGACTACCCGGAGATCGTACGCGCGGTCTCTGAGCAGAGGAAGAAGGGCAGGTTTCATTGGTCTGGAAAGAGCAGATCGAAAATCGTCGGACCAACGGCAAAAGCAGCGGATGTGTACAAACTGCTCTCATGGGAAACCCATCCAGACATTCTTTCGATCCGAGATGTCGAGGCGACATTCGTGCAGAGGGATGGCGTTCTAACGCTTAACAGCCCCCAGAACTCCTTGGTCATTACTCTCACTGAGCGCTCCGCCAGCAGCACAAGTGAATGCTTGCTTCGCGCTTGGAATGCCTTCGCGCAGTTTTGGATGCTGGAGGTGCTCGAATTAGTTCCGCCGCGTAAACCTCAGTAACGAACTCGAGTCGCGGTGCGCCGTAGTTCGCAGGCTTTGTTCTTACGCTCTCCGCTTTGGATTTCCGACCCGCTCCGTCAACACCTCTTGCGCAACCTTCCAGTTGCGCGTTATCCTGCAATCCGGAGGTTGCGCATGACGGATCATATCAGGAAGCAGATCGAGCTCCGCGCGTCGCTGGCGCGCGTCTGGCGGGCGCTGTCGGACAAGACCGAGTTCGGCGCGTGGTTCGGTGTTCGCTTCGCGTCAGGGACGTTCGTCGAGGGCGAGACGGTGAGTGGCAACATCACCTATCCCGGGTACGAACATCTGGTCATGGACATCGAGATCGTCGAAGTCACGCCGGAACGCACGCTCGCGTACCGCTGGCATCCGTACGCGATCGATCCGAAGGTGGACTACGGGTCGGAGCCGATGACGCTCGTCACGTTCACGCTGGAGGCCACAGCGAATGGGACGCTGCTCACGATCGTCGAGTCAGGCTTTGACAGCATCCCACTGCATCGCCGGGACGAAGCGTTCCGGATGAACGACAGCGGATGGTCCGAACAGTTCGTCAGCATCGAGCGCCATGTCCTCGCGTCGGAGTAACGCCGCGCTCAAGCGGTCCGCCCCGATCTTCGCGGCCCTCGGCGACGCCACGCGGCTGCATGTCGTCTCGCGATTGTCCAGCGAAGGGCCGCTCTCGATCACGCAACTGACGGAAGGTTCCGAGGTGACGCGGCAGGCGGTGACGAAACACTTGGGCGTGCTGGCGAGCGCGGGAGTGGTCCACGACTTTCGGCAAGGCCGCGAGCGCGTCTGGGAGCTCAAGACGCAACAACTCGCGGCGGCCCGGCGCGCGCTCGATGCGATCTCGAAGGGGTGGGGCGAGGCGCTGTTGCGATTGAAGGACATCGTCGAGTCGTAGGGACTCTTTCACGCGGAGACGCGGGGACGCGGAGAACGGCTGTCCTCCTCCGCGTCTCCGCGCCTCCGCGTGAAACCGTTTAAGTGCTCACATACCGGCCGCTTCGGCTTGCTCCTTCCACCGTTCCTCGTTCACGCCGAACACGAGGAGCCAGACGATTTGTGCGGCGGCGCCGAGAAGGCCGAAGGCGGCGATGTAGGGGAAGAGATCGTAGCCGAGGGTTGGTGAGAGGAAGGCCAGCCAGCCGAGGCCTGCGAGGAGTCCAAACCAGCCGAGGATTCGAGGGAGGAACGTCGAGCGGATGATGAGGTAGCCCTTCAGGATCGTCGAAAAGCCGAAAAATGCCAGGGCGATGCCGGCGCCGTGGTCATTCACCTTCAGGAACAGCAGCGCCAGCGCTTGCAACTGTTCGCGGTTGAATACGGTCAGGTAGTGCGAGCCGCCGAGGACGAACAACGGCGCGAGGTAGAAGAGGCGGCTGACAGTCTTGATCGTGCAACCGACCAGGCTTATGTACGCTGCAAGCAGGGAGACGCTTCGGTTCACCGGCTTGAGCAACTCATAAAAGAGGGCGGTGAGCGCAACCTGGCAGGCCATTTCGATGAGGTAGACGGTGAAGCCGGACTCGAACAAGGTCCTGTGCGTCAGGATGTTCGTCGCCGTAGCGGCGGCGTCGGCGTCGACAATGAGCCGGGCGCTGACGAAGCCTTGGGCGAATAGTCCGGTCAGTATGGTCAGTAGATAAAACAGGCCGGCCATTCTTGCTTTGCGGCGCGGTGAAGTTTCTGAAGTCGTGTTCATCATTTCCATCGATCTCCTGCGTTCTGTAGGTAATTTTTCACAACATAAGGCCAGGGAATGGCGAAAAGAAAAATGATCCCCACCAGACAGTCTTTCACTGTCCCGGCAGTGTTCGCATCCATTTGATTCGCCCGCCAAAGCGGGAGTGCGATTGCGATTAACCAGATCGATTTCCAGGTCAGTTCGAAGAAGAGCACCGGCAACATTCGCAACGGATAGCGGATCCCAAGAAGTGCCAGCACCGATACCGCCGCCAGCAAACTGCATCCCACGCCGTGCCATAAAGTCCACGACGCTGGGTGATTGACGATCGCCGGCCAGATTTCGAATCCGAGGCCGATCACGAGCAGCAGGTAGGTGGCTCGCAGAAAATACAGACGGAACAGCGATACCTCGTTCATTGCAAGACTCCTCTCATCGGGTTTCATCGCGAGTAAGTATCGAGGCGGGGTTCTTCATCACAGGCAGGTTTGCGACGGGCGGCGGTTTTTCAATGTCGAAATGCGGCGTGGCCTGATAAGCGGCCGTGCGGGGCGTGCGCTTCGGAGGTTTCCACGTGGATAACGGGCGCGAGGGAACGTACGATGACGCCATGTCCGTTTCCGCCGCTCCCGCGAGGCGGCCCGCGTTCTTCACGAAAGGCTGGCGGCGACTTGCCGTTGCCCTCGCGTTGTCGCTGGCCGTCGCATTGTTGCTCCGATCGCAGTGGACGACCGGGCCATCGTCACTGCTCTTTCGTACCGTAACCCTCGGCCTGACCGCGGTGCTGGTGTTCGGATTCTTCGAACGGTATCCGACGCGGCTGCCGCGCGTGGTGGCGCGATGGGTGTTGCAAGTCGTCGGCGTCGGCGTGGCCATGCCGCTCACCACCGTCGCGATCTACGTGCTTTCAACGAAGGCCGGCGCGCCGCCGTTCTGGCTCGACAAGGATCGGATGGACGGCTTCATGATGCTGACCTTCTTCAGCATCCTTCTGGCGCCGTGGACGGCCCTGGGCGCGCTGCTGCGGCAGAAGGAGGCGTTCGCGCGGCATCAGGCGATCGCGTTCGACCTCGAGCGCAGTGAGTTGGAGCGCCAGGCACTCGACGCGCGGCTCCATCTGTTGCAGGCGCAGGTCGCGCCGCATTTTCTTTTCAACACGCTCGCAAACGTGCAAGCCCTTGTCGACGCCGGATCGCCGCACGCCTCGGCTGTGCTGCGCAGTCTGACCGCCTATCTTCGCGCCGCCGTACCTCAACTCAATCAACCGGCCGCCACCCTCGGCCGCGAACTGCAACTAGTCGAGGCGTATCTCGAACTGATGCACATGCGCATCCCCGATCGCCTGCAGTACGAGCTTCATGTCGATGAGCCTGCACTCGCGCTGCGCTGCCCGCCGATGACGCTTCTGACGCTCGTGGAGAATGCCGTCCGCCACGGCATTGATCCCAGCGAAGAAGGAGGCCGCATCGACGTCCATGTGCAAGTGCGCGGCGCCCGTTGCGTGATTCGCGTCATCGATACCGGCGTGGGGTTGAATGGGACAAACCAGGGACTCGGAACGGGCCTCGGATCGCTGCGCGAACGTCTACAACTCGTCTTCGATGGCGATGCGCGGCTTCACGTCGCGGCGCACGAGCCCCGAGGCGTTTGTGCGGAGCTGGAGATCCCCGCAACGTGATGCGTCCAACTGCATTAATCGCCGATGACGAGCCGCTGTTGCGCGACGCGCTGCGGCGGCAACTCGCGCAGGTTTGGCCGGAACTCGATGTAATCGCCGAAGCGCGCAACGGCCGCGAGACCATCGCGTTGTTCGATGCGAAGACGCTGGACATCTGTTTTCTCGACGTCCACATGCCGGGACTTTCCGGCGTCGATGCGGCGAACCACATCGGCCGACGCGCACACCTGGTGTTCGTCACCGCGTTCGACCATTACGCTGTGCAGGCCTTCGCGCAGGGCGCGCTCGACTACCTGCTTAAGCCTGTCGAACAGGAACGCCTGGCCGAGACAGTGGCCCGCCTCAAGGAGCGCCTCGAGGCCGCGCGTCCGGCCGTGAATACCGAGGCGCTGCTGCAACAACTCACCGCGCAATTAGCGACGCTGCAGACATCGCCGCTGCGCTGGATTCGCGCGCAGTCCGGACAGACCCTGCGCCTGATCCCGGTCGACGACGTCGACTATCTGCGCTCGGACGCCAAGTACACGCTCGTTGCCTGGCGCGACGAAGCCGGCCACCCCGCCGAGGCGGTGGTTCGCATTCCGCTGAAGGAGATACTGGCCCAACTCGATCCCGAGCAATTTGCGCAGGTCCATCGATCGGTCGTCGTCAACCTCCGCGCTATCAGCCACGTCCGCCGGCATGACAACGAGACTGCTGAGATCCATCTGAAAGGACGCAAAGAGGTGCTACCGGTCAGTCGGAACTACGTGCATGTGTTCCGGCAGATGTGATCACGCGGAGACGCGGAGACGCGGAGATGGCGTTTCTCCTCCGCGTCTCCGCGTGAAACGTCGTTAAGCCTCTCCGCTCAACCGGTACGCCACCCAGAAGCCGGCGAGCGCGAGAACGACGATTCCGATGATGCAGAGCGCGAGGACGGGAGCGAGGCGGCGTTCGAGATCGGGGATGTCGTCCCGAGGATAGCTGCGGAGGAAGATGGCGTACGCGCCCCACGCAAGGAGGATTCCGGCGAGGACGTCGAGGATGTAGTGTTGTTTGGTCAAGAGCGTCGAGAGCCCTACGAGTGAAGCGCAAATCCCGGCCGAGATTCCGACGCCGCGGTGCACCCGATAACAGGTCAGTGCCGATACGAATGAGTGCGCGACGTGGAGCGAGGGGAAGCAGTTATATGGCGGGTCGGCGTCATAGAGGAACCGCAATCCCCAGACAGCGAACCCTTTTCCGATTACCTCGGCCGGTCGCGAGGCCATCGTCGGATACGCGAGAAAGACTACATACGCGGTAATCCAGATCGCCAGATATGCCCAAACCGTGCGTCGGATCTGCTCGTCCTGGCGGACGACGAACACCGGCAGCATGATCAGGAAGAGATACAGCGATCCATAGACCATCGCCCACGCGGGTTGTAGCGGAATGACACGATCGAACGCCAGGGCGGGGACGTGCAGCGCCGTCCGGCCGCGCATCATTTGGCCGATGAAGATGTAGAAGGGGACGAGCGTCACCAGTACGACCATCGGAATGGTCACCGGATACGGGCGCGTCAGCGACTGCGCGACCATGCTCCAGCGGAAGGGGGTTTTGTCGAGGGGGGACGAATCCGCAGATGACGCAGATGTACGCAGATAGGAGCGCACATCAATTGTCCATCTGCGTAAATCTGCGTTCATCTGCGGATAGCATCTTACGACGCGCTCTTACCGGAACGTCGCCTTCGGCGGCTCGCCGTGTCGTCGAGCGAGCTCGATGATCAGGCTTTCTTCGCCGCGGGACATGGCCCAGCGGTGGTTGGCGGCGAAGATTGGTTTCAGGATCGGGGAGAGGATCTTCAGCAGTGTCTTTTCGGCGCGGATGTGCCAGTCGTAGGTGATGTCGACGTCGTTGCCGGATTGCGTCAGGATCCACTCGCCGCGGCCGACGAAGTCGCCGAAGGCTTCGATGATGAAGCCGTCCGGGCGGTTTTCGAGAACTCGGAAGCTCCAGCGCAGCGTGTAAGGGAGCCAGCCTTTGGTGTACAGCTCGACGATGTCGCCGCGCGTTTTCACATCGATATATACCGACGGCCACCAGCGCGGCAGATCCTCGGCATCTTTGAGGATGTCGATGATTTCGTCGACATTGCCGCGGACGAGCCAGTGCGTGATGAAGTGGTAGTCGTTCAACATCTAAAAAGATCCTAACCACAAAGACACAAAGGTCACAAAGGCTGTTCTTCGTGCTCTTTGTGTCTCTGTGGTTCAAATGATTCTCCTGGCATCGCGGCCCAAAGCAGCAGAGCGAACGCGACGAGGATCTCGGCGATCGCGTTGACAGTGAGATCAGGTCGATGGTTCTGCAGGAGTTCCGCGCCGTTGCCGAGGAGGAGGGCGACGGCGATTGTGAGCGGGTAGGCGAGGAGGTTCGTGCCGAGGATGTAGCGGATGACTATGAAGGCCAGGACGGCGGTGACGGCGGCCGAGGCGAGCATCAGTGGCGTTTCCTTCAGATTTGCCGACGCGTCGAGGGTGGCGAGGAAGATGGCGATCGTGCCGATCGTCGCGGGGAGCCAGGGGCGAGTGGTGAATCCGCGAAGGGCGAGCATGAAGAGACCGAAGACGGCGCACGCGGTCAGCGTGCGCATCGTCGCTGACAGGATGCCGACGAGTGCCGGCAGCGGCAGCGCGACTGCCTCAGGGGCGTTGAATCCATGCACCGAGGTGAGCGTCGGAAAGTGCAGCGCGAGGGCTTGTTCGGCAATACGAAAAAGGACGGCGATGCTGATCGCGGTCAGCGCGGCGATCGCTGCCGATCGGCCGAGGCGGGCTCTCGAATCGCGGCGGCCGAGGTGGAACGCCTGCGGATAGGCGGAGGCGAGGCCGGCCACGGCCAGGAAAATCATTCCGAGGTGCAGGCCAATGTTGCGGATGATGTTGATGGTCTGATTGCTGATGAAGGTCTGCCAGGTGATCGACGTGTTGTAGTTGAAAAGCGTCGTCTCCCACCGCGCCGTCTCGTAGAACAGCGGGATGATGGCCAGCGCCAGCGTCCAACGCAGCGCGCGCTGCCACGGGAAGCGCTGACGGCGCAGGGCGATGACGAAGCCGGCCACGACGAGCGAGAGGATGGCCAGGATGCCGAGGACGCGCAGGAGCGTGAAGACGATGTTGAGCAGCGTGGTCGGCTCGCGGTAGACGCTGTCGGGAACTTTGACGGTGGTCGTGAATTGCGTGACCTCGGCGCCGGCCACGCGCACGCTGATGCGGCGCCAAGCGTCGGCGGCGAGCGGCGTGCGTTCCTGAAAGTGGAAGAGCCAGTCGCGGCGGTTCTGCTGCTGAAAGTTGAGCGCTTCTTTGAGATCGAACGCGCGCGCGTCGGCGCCGTAGCGCGCGAATGCCGCCTGCGCGATCGCCAGCGCCTGCGGCTGTTCGAGCCGCGGCCCGGCGCGGCGCTCATCCTGATATTTGTGATAGCCGGCCACGCGTGACGCGCGCGGATCGACTTCGATGAAGTACTCGTCCTTCACCTGCGGCGCGAAGTCGCGCACCATCCAGGTCGCGGTCGGAATCTTCGTGCGCATCACGGCGAGCAGCGAGTCCATCGACATGCCGTGGCGGAGGAGGTAGTCGACGGCGACGGAGTCGAAGTCGCCGGGTCCGCCGCCTTCTTCGCGCGTGGAGCCGCGGTCCCAGGAGCGGAAACCTTCGACGGGCGTGGCGATGGTGCGCATCGCGGCTGCGGGCGGCGGACCGACGGTGGCGGCGATGCGTTTGGCGTCGTCTTTCGTAATGCGGTAATCGACGGCGTCGTCGATCGACGGCAGGTTCAACGCGATCGCGCCGGCGGCAAGTACGACGAGCACGATGCAGGCGAGCAATTTGCCGCGCGTGACGGGCATTCGCGGAAACGTAAACGCCGGCCGTTCGGGTTCTGCGGCGCGTTCAGGAACTGGTTTGATCGGGATCGCGTCGTTCGAGAGATCGTCATCCGGCACGAACCCTCGGTTGCGGACATAGAGCGCGATCGAGACGAGCATCGGAATCGCGAAGACGAGACTCGCGAGTCCGCCGGAGACGATGTAGTAGTTGTTGCCCGACCGCAGCAGCAGCATCGCGGTGTAGAGCGCGTCGACGGTGTAGTGCCAGATGAGCAGCGGCACGATGCCGAAGCGCATCATCAGGAATCCGATCAACACTCCCGCACAGCCGACTTCGACGCCGCGAATGTAGAAGGGCTGATTCGGATACGTGGCGTGGCCGAAGCCCCAGATGAATCCGGCGGCGATGATGGCGGCCCAGCGCGAGCGCAGCACTTTCTCGAAGAACGGGATCGAGAACGCGCGCGACATGAACTCTTCGCTGAGCGCGGGAAAGAAGCCGGCGAAGAGCACCGCGATCCACGGAAACGCGGTGTTGAGCATGTCGTCGTACGGCACCTCGGCCGGTGCCCACGCGCCGAATTTGTCGGCGATCAGATAGAACGCAACCTGGTATCCGAGGAAGAAGGCGACGAGCGTGTAGCCGACGATGAAGGCGAGGAAGACGCGCTTCGACGTCAGCGCGTGGCGATTCCAGATGCGCGCGACGGAGAGTTTTTTCGGGAGACGCTCGCGGAAGAGGACTTCGCCGGCGCCGACCACGACGATGAGCATCATTGCTACGCCGATGCCCTGGATCAGCGAGCCGAATCCGAATCGCGCCAGAAACGCTGGATACGATTCGGTGGTGTTGTAGCCGGCCAGCGCGCTCGGGAAGGAGTTGAGCGATGTGCCGGTGACGAGGATGACCGCCGCGATTCCGATGCCGAGGAGCAGGCGCAGTTGCAGGTCGCCGCGGAGCAAATGAGTCACGAAGATCGCCACGATGCAGACCATCGTGATGATGAGAAAGACGACGTCGACGTTACCGGCGAGGAGATTTTTCGAGCGCAGTTCGCGATACGAGCGCTTCCAATCCTCGGGGACTTTAATCCGCCGCGAAAAACTGCTGACGCGATCGCCGTCGATGGTGACGATGGTGCGATACGGCGCGCCGGCGGGATGAACGCTCTGCGAGTCCCAGGTGAAGATGCGCTGCATCCGTTTCGGCAATCGGCGCTCGCTTTGGGCGACGAGTTTCAGATCGTTGAAGGCGTTGATGGTGCCGAGGAATCGCTCCGCGATGGCGCGCGCCGAGGCGACGTCCGGCGAGTTGATGGCGCGATCCTCGGGGATGTGATCGCTGAAGCCGATCACTTCCCCAGTCGGCGCAATGTCGACCCGGAACTCCTCCTCCTGCAGCGGCCGGAACCAGCGGTGCGACCAGGCCCAGAGGCGCACGTCGCGCTTCAGGATTTCGTTCGTTTTCTTCAGTCCGAGGGAGCGCTCGAGGAAGATGCGCGCCTCGTCGTCGGAGTCGAAGGTGGCGCTGTGTTTCATCCCGCGCGCGTCGATGAGCTGTTCGGCGAGGACGCCGTCGGCGAGTTTTTCGGACGAGCCGCGGTCGTAGCGGAACTCGATCGATGCCTCGGGGAACGCTGCGCCGAACCAGTTGACGACGACGAAAATGGAGACGGCGGCGACCGCGACGCACGCGGCGATGAGGAGCCAGTCGGCGCGCGTGAGTTGTTCGCGGTTCATCGCTTACACGTGCGGCGGCGTCGACGCCGCCGAGCCAGCCGGGACGCCGGCGTTCCGCATACTCCGGCGGCCAAGGTAGTAGCCGAGCACGAAGAAGGCGAGAGGCCAGATGGCCGCAATCAGCGCGACGAGGCCGATCACAATCAGTTCCGGCAAACCGACGCTGCCGAACATTACGCCAGTTCCTGCAGCGCCTTCTCCATCCGCTTGATGCCTTCCGCGGCTTCGTCCATCGAGAGGTTCAAGGGTGGACGGAAGCGGGCGGAGCGGTGGCCGGAGGAGAGGACCATGACGTCGTTGGCCATGAATGCTTTGAGTGCGGCGTCGCGGACGTCGCCGCCGGGGAGGTCGAAGGCGGCCATCAATCCGCGTCCGCGTACGTTCGAGACGAGGCTCGGGAACTCCTCGGCGAAGCGCTGCAGCTCGCCGACGAAGTACGCGCCGACGTTCGCGGCGTTGTCGACCAGCCCTTCGTCGTCGATCACTTCGAAGTAGCGTTGCGAGCGGACCATATCGGTGAGATTGCCGCCCCACGTGGAGTTGATGCGCGAGCTGATGTTGAAGACGTTGTCGTCGATGTCGAAGATGCGGTCGCCGGCCGCGAAGCCGCAGACCTGCGTCTTTTTGCCGAAGCAGATCATGTCGGGCTCGACGCCGTAATGCTGGAACGCCCACATCTTGCCGGTCAGGCCGACGCCAGACTGGACTTCGTCATAGATGAGCAGCATGTCGTTTTCGTCGCAGAGCTGGCGCATGGCGCGGAAGAACTCGGGACGGAAATGGTTGTCGCCGCCTTCGCCCTGGATCGGTTCCATGATGAATGCGGCGATGTCGTCCTTACGCTCGGCGAGAAACTGTTTGGCTTGCGCGATTGAGGCCTGCTCGCGTTGCTCGACGTCGTCATCGATTGGGAACTTCAGTTTGGGATTGTCGATACGCGGCCAGTCGAATTTCGGGAAGTACTGTGTCTTCTTCGGATCGGTATTCGTCAGCGAGAGCGTGTAGCCGGTGCGGCCGTGGAAGGCCTCGCGCAGGTGCATGATCTGCGTGCCGCGATCCGATACGCCTTTGCGCATGTTCTTGCGCACTTTCCAGTCGATGGCGGTCTTGACCGCGTTCTCGATGCCGAGGGCGCCGCCTTCGATGAAAAACATGTGCTTGTTGAGGGATGGCGGGACCGCAAGGCGGGCGAACGTCTCGACGAACTCGGCCATGTAGGTCGTGTAGATGTCGGAGTTGGCGGGCTTGTTGATGGCAGCGGTGGCGATGCGGTCGCGGAACTCGGGGTTGTCGAGCCGCGGATGGTTGTAGCCGATGGGGGCCGAGGCGAAGTTGGTGAAGAAATCGAGCACGGCGCGGCCGCGGCGGGCATCGAAAAGCCAGGAGCCTTTCGACTTGGTCAGGTCCATGACGACGTCGTAGCCGTCGGCCAGCATGTGCCTCGAGAGCACGCTGTGGACGTTGCTGGGTTGGATGTGGACGCGCCGGTCCGTGATGGCGGTAATGGACATGAAATGCTCCTCTGAAGCGTTGGGATCATATCAGCGGGGACGGCCCGCAGCGTTGGTTGCCCAAGGCTCAGTCGACAGTGCGTACTGGTCGTGGACACGCAGCAGTGATAGAACTTCGCGGCGGCTTCGCCGCAGGGAGACTCAATGAAAGACATCGTCATTCTCGGCGGCGCACGGACGCCGATCGGATCGTTTCAGGGAACACTTTCGTCGATGGCGGCGCCGAAGCTGGGGTCGATCGCCATCCGCTGCGCGCTCGAAAATTCAGGAGTATCAGCGGATCAGATCGAGCAGGTGATCATGGGCAACGTGCTGCAAGCGGGCGTCGGACAGGCGCCGGCGCGGCAGGCCGGAATCGGCGCCGGCATCCCGGTCGGAGCCGGCGCGGTGACCATCAACAAAGTCTGCGGCTCGGGGCTGAAGGCGGTGATGTACGCGGCGAACGACATCCGCTGCGATGAGTACGACGTCGCGATCGCCGGCGGCATGGAGTCGATGTCGAACGCGCCGTACGCGCTGCCGCAGGCGCGCAGCGGTTACCGCATGGGCAACGGCAAGATGATCGACATCATGATCCACGACGGCCTGTGGGATCCGTACGGCGACAAGCACATGGGAAATTGCGCGGAGCTTTGCGCGGCGAAGTACACGTTCACGCGTGAGGCGCAGGACGAGTTCACGCGCGAGTCGTACCGCCGCGCGCAGGATGCGGTGCGCACCGGCAAGTTCAGGAAGGAGATTGCCGTCGTCGAAGTGCCGGGCAAGAAGGGATCGACGTCGATCGTCGACGACGAGGAGCCGTTCGCGGCGCCTCTCGACAAGATGGGATCGCTGAAGCCCGCGTTTCAGAAAGGGGGCGGCACGGTGACGGCCGCGAACGCGTCGAAGATCAACGACGGCGCGGCGGCATTGGTCGTGTCATCCGCGGAGTGGGCAGAGAAGAACGGCTGCACCCCGCTGGCGCGCATCCTCGCCCAGGCCACCTCGGCGCAGGAGCCGGAATGGTTCACCACCGCGCCGGCGAAGGCGATCGCCATCGCGCTGAAACGCGCCGGGATGACGGTCGACGACATCGACCTGTTCGAGATCAATGAGGCCTTCGCGGTCGTGGCTATGGCGGCGATGAAGGACGCGAACATTCCGATCGAGAAGATGAACGTCTACGGCGGCGCGGTCGCCCTCGGACACCCGATCGGCGCCAGCGGCGCGCGCATCCTGGTAACGCTCATGCACGCGCTCGAAACGCAGAACAAGAAGCGCGGGATGGCCGCCATCTGCATCGGCGGCGGCGAGGCGGCGGCGATGATCATCGAGCGGGTGTGACATTCGTCAACGACGATTGTGACAATGCGTAACGTGCCGCTCCGTCCGCCGTCGAAGGGTTATCGACCTTAACGATTGGAGGGAATCATGCGGAAATCGATCGTCATTGCGGTCTCGCTGTTGTTCGTTGTCGCCTCGGCGTTCGCCCAACAGCACGCCACTCCTGCGAATACCGTCTCCGTTTTCGTCTCGGACCTGACGGTGTTTCACTCGTCGTCGAGCGGTACGAACGTCGATGCCACATACGGTGCGGCGTTTGATCACATGTTCAGCCGTCACGTCTCGGCGGAGTTGTCGGTGACGAGCCAACGGATCCGGCGAAGCGTTTCGACGTTCGGCCCGGCCGGACAGCCCGTGTTTGCTTCGTTCACGGATACGCTCTACCCGGTCGACGCAAGTGTCTCCTATCACTTCTTTACCAACAGCCGTTGGAAGCCGTACCTCGGCGGCGGTGTGCGGTACGTGAGTGGCACGGTCCGAAACTTCAGCCAGCTCAACAACTACCGCGTTTCGACGCACTCAATCGATCCCGAGGTTTCCGGCGGGGTGATGTTTCAGTTTCGTCCAACGCTCGGCTTGCGCTTTGACGCGAAGCAGGTCATCGGCAGCAGCGGTTCTGTCGTCGGCGATACGGCGTTCACCGGCTCGGTGGGATTGAGCTTCCGCTTCTGATTACCGTCCGCCTCCGCGCCAGTAGTCGAGATTGAAGTTGAGGCCGAAGTAGGTCTGGATGCTGTCGGAACCGTGACCTCCATCGAAGTTGCCGGTCAGCTCGATGAAGGGCCGGATGCGGGAACCGGCGCCGACGACGTTCTGGAATCCGGGGATGTAGTGCGGATCGACGCTGAGGTAGCCGTCGATGATCAGGCGCCGATTGCGGTGGCGTTGGAAGAGATCGTCCTTGCCGATGCCGACTTCCAGAAAACTCTGTTGGAACATGCCGTTCACGGCGACTGCGCCGACGCCGAGGTGGTGCATGTCAACAGCGTCCGTTCCGCTGCCGGCCACGCTCAGAAATCCGAGCTGCAGGTCGACGAAGATGCGCGCCGGGCTTTTGGTCGACGCCTGCAGCAGCGCGGTTTCGTAGCGCGCGCCGACGAACGCCTCCAGGCTGCTGGCGCCGCGCAGAATGGCGATGAACTGATCGGGCGCGCCTTTCAGGACGGTGTCCGTCGTGCTGGAGCCGATGTTGTTTGAGCAGACCGAGAGCTGGACGGTGTTCGGGTTCTTGCAATCGACGTCCGTGCTGCGAACGCCGTAGACCGTCTGGCCGTAAACCCAGAGCTGCTTCCTGGAGCTCTTGTCGCCCGTGAGTCGATATTGGAAATCGACGCCCGCGATGGCGCGCAGCAGATTGCTGTTGGCATCCTGCGGATTGAGATACTTCAGCGTCGTGTCGCCGGCGAAGTTGTCGACAGCCTCGCCGAGGTAGGCGCTGGCGATGAACGAGCTGCGCTGATCGCCGCAAGCCGGGTTCGTTCCGGGCTGCGTGCAGTCCGGGATCACGTCGGGCGTGGCCTGTACGTACGATTGAGGCACCGGAAACGGCGCGGGAGTGGGAACCGGGGTCGGTGCCGGCGTCTGGCCGAAGCCGGCCACGCTGGCGAGGAACAGAATCACAGTCACTGCGACGATTCGAGCACGCATTCACTTACCTCTTTTCTGCCGGGATGGATGGACGCGGGATTCTCCTACGCCGTTGGCGAAAGAGGAAGCATTCAGTTGATGTGTCACGCCATCGCGCCGGCGAGCCCGGCCAGGTCGTCGAATTTGTACTTCGGCGTGCCGCCGGGCAGTTCCTTCTGGCGCTGACGATTGATCCAGGCGTTGTCGATGCCGAGGGCGTTGGTGGGGACGATGTCGTGAAAGTTGCTCTCGGCCGCGTGCAGCCAGGATGCCGTGCCGATCAGATCGCGCGCCGTCCGGAAGTGCGCAGGTCCCGGTTTGTACGACCGCACCTGCTGCGCGGTGACGATCACGTCGAAGTCGACGGTGAAGTGCTCGCGCGTGGCGTCGAGAAGGTCGTCGTCGATGTTCGACAGGATACCGAGCCGGCTGACAGCGGCCAGCCGTTCCAGCGCCGCGTTGGTGTCGGGGAACGGCTGCCACGACGGGAGGCTGTCGGCGAGGAAGCCCGCGCGTTCCGCCATCAGCGGCCAGCCCACGATGCGGGCGACGCGCGTGGCGGTGTCGCGAAGGATCTCGCGGTACGGACGGTAGGTCGCGGCCTGCACACGATGCTCGGTGTCGGCATACGCGCGCAGGACGGCCTCGCGCGTGAGCGTCACGCCATCCGCGGCCGCGGTGCTGAGGAACGCGTCGGCGATACCGGACTCCCAATCGATCAGCGTTCCGTAGCAATCGAAGGTGATGACGTTGTAGCGAGGCACGGCCGCGCATTATGAGTGATCCTGCTCACAAGGCCGGCCGAGGCCGTGCTATACCTTTCGCGCTCGTCCCGCCTATGTACGAAGCCGCCGCCAGAAGTCTGCGCACCGCTGAGCGTTTCCTCATCGCTCCGGCGCTGAATGGCCGCTTCGCGTCGTCGCCGGTGCTGGTGTCGGACATTTCCGTGAAGGGCGCGCGCTTCCGCCACACTCAGCCCGTGGAGATGGGCCAGAAGTCTCTGCTGCAGGTCGCGATCGAAGGTTTGCCGCCGACGAATTTCGAAGCGGTGGTGGTCTGGACGAAAGCGGATCCGGTGGTGGCCGGCCGATTCGTGACCGGCGTGCGCACCTACGTGGAGCCGAGTGTCATCGACGGCGTCCTCGCGCATCTGCAGGGGATGAAGCGGACGACGCGGATCGAAGAGCTGCGCTCCACCGACCGCTTCGACATTTCGCCGGCGATCGTTGGCGCATGGAACGGCCAGCGCGCACGGATCGAAAACCTTTCCGCGCGCGGCGCACGCATCGAGACGCCGCACCCGCTCGACCCTTCCGCAACCGGCTCGCTGACGTTTGCGGTGGCGGAGCTCAACGTCGCGGTGGCGGCGGCAGTGGCCTGGACTTCGATGAAGTCGGTGAATCCGTCGATGTACCGCAGCGGCTTGATCATCGACGAGAAGCCGGAGCTGCTCCGCCTAGCCATCGGACATCTCTGCGAAACGGGCGTGGCGATCCTCGATACCCATTCGCTCACTCTCAAGCTGAAAGTGTTTCGCGCCCGCGCGCGCCAGCTCGCGTCGCTTGCAAACGAAATGTCCGGCGTGCCGACGGAGCAGTACCTGCTGATCCAATGCGTCCGCGAGGAGCTCCGCCTCAATCCCGACGAGGCCATGCACTGGTACCGCCGCGCGCGCTTGATGATCGCCGACCCCGCCACCCGCACCGCCGCCCCCGCCATCGCCGACCATCCCGACGCGCTGGCGGTATGGGAGTACCTGGACCGCTCAATTGACCCGTCGATCATCGGGCGAACGTTCGAACTGCCTTAGGCGCCGAGGACGGGGAAGCCGGCGGCTTCGGCTGCGCGTGCGAGCTGCCGATCGTGAGTCGCGAAAGCGAAATCCGTATGGCCCTCACGACGCCATTCGATTGCGGTGGCGAGATGGATCGCGTCGAGTGACTTCAGTAATGTTCCGAAGGGTTCGGCTGCGCGTGCGAGTACTGCCGGCGTGATATTCAGCATACGGACGCTCTCCATGACGATGCGCACTTCGTTGCTGCGTCGCGCGATCTCATCGTCGGGAATCTTGTCCTCGATACCCAGCCGCTCCAGCGTTCGCAGGCATTCGACGCGCAAGAGGGCGCTGGAAATGTGTTCGTCGATTGATGCCCACTCATCCAGAGGCTTCGGCGCCCGAAGAATGATGCGCAGAACGACGGACGCATCGAGATACGCCTTCATTTGTCTGCGCGTTCTTCTTCCAGATACTCGAGAATGTCGCGCTTGGTAACGAGCGGCGGCAGATCGATCTTGGGCATCGGGCGCAACGCTGGCCTGAATGTCAGCTCGTCAATCGGTTCTTGCGACGGAGTGATCTTCGCGATTGGCGTATCGCCAACGACGACTCGAAGAGTAGTGCCGCCCCTGACTTCTTCCAACCGTTCGGCAAGGTGCTCCGTCAACTCTGCAACCGTCACATCTTTCGTCATCCGCACACTTTCCCTCGGCTTTCCGCCTCTGTCAATGCGGCTACGTTCCGTTGCATGCCGGCGAACTTGGCGCGTTTGACGGCGCTCTTGCGAAAGAGTGCTGAAAAGTCGGCCTGCTCATAGCGAAGGAGATCCGTGATCGGCGTCGCGCGGTACTCGTCGCGCGGCGCGAAGGCGGGGTGCGTCGCGGCGGGTTCTTTGTTCCAGGGGCAGACCTCTTGGCAAATGTCGCAACCGAACGCGTTCGATGCCAGCGGGATGTTCGGCAGCTCGCCGCGATGTTCGATCGTCGCGTAGCTGATGCAGCGCTCCGATGCGACAGTGCGGTTCGGGAGGATCGCGTTCGTCGGACACGCATCGAGGCAGCGCGTGCAGGTGCCGCAGCGATCGGCGACGCCCTCTTGTTCGATGTCGTTTTCGAGGGACGTCAGCAGCGTGCCGATGAACGTATACGAGCCGATCTGCTCGTTGATCAGCATCGCGTTCTTTGCGATCCAGCCGAGTCCCGCCTGCGTCGCCAGCGCGCGGTCGGAAAGCGGACCGGTATCGACATACCGCCACGTCTTTGCATGCGTCGCAACCTCGGCTTCGATCTTTCGCAGAATGCGATCGAGGACATCGTGATAATCGTCGCCGAGTGCGTAGCGGGCGATGTGATGCGACAGCGCGCCGGCGGGAGCATCGGGCCGCGCCGATGCATACGGAACGAGGATTACGATCGCCGACTTCGCCCACGGAAATCGCGCGGACGGATTTCGGCGAATCGCCGCCGTTTTCGCGAGGTACTGCATCGTCGCGTGATGACCGCGATCGAGCCACTTGTCGAAGAGCGCGGCGTGATCGTCATGTAGATCGCTCGCGCCGACGCGCAGAACTCCCTCGGCACGCGCAACGCGCTCCACGTTCGGCCATATCTCAGACAAGCGGGTGATCATTCGCTTTGGCTGAAACAGCGGGCGCTGGGCCTTCATTCAACGATCAACATTGAGCCGTCACAGACGGCGAAGAATCTCCCCGATCCAATCCTCGGGCACTTTGATCGTTCCGAGCGTCTCCGTTTTCTTCACGGTGCCGTGATCGTCCGAGCCGCCGGTGAGCATCTTGCCGCGGAAGCGCGCCATGTTGCTGTAGACCTCGCGCCATTCCGCGTTGACGTCCGGATGCAGCACTTCGATCCCGTCGACGCCGGCGTCGAGCAGTTGCGGAACGATCCGTTCGTGATCGGGATAAAGCGTCGGATGCGCGATCGACGTCACTCCGCCCGTTGCGCGTATTAACGCAACGGCTTCGTCGATGGCGAAACGATCTTTCTCCACGTATCCCGGCTTCCCGGGACGCAGTAGTTTGTCGAACGCCTCGGATACGGACGCGACGTAACCCGCTTCCACCAGTGCCCGCGCCACATGCGGACGTCCGACCGCGCCGCCGGCCGCGAGCTGCTCGACGCGTTCGGAGCTGATGTCGTAGTTGAGCGCGCGCAAGCGTTCGACGATGCGCCGGCCGCGCGTCTGCCGCGCGTCGCGAAACCGCCGCAGCTTCGCCTCGATCCGCTCGTCGTGCGCGTCGAACGCGTACGCGAGGATGTGGATGTCGACGCCTTCGTACGCGCACGAAAGTTCCGTCGCCGGAATCAGCGTGACGCCTTTCGAATCGGCGTAGGTCTTGATCTCAAAGTATGCCGCGAGGTTGTCGTGATCGCTGATGGCGACGATCTCAATCCCATTCGCCAGCGCGACATCGATTACCTCCGCCGGCGAGCGCGTGCCGTCGGAGTGATAGGTGTGCGTGTGCAGGTCGGCGAAGCGCAAGCGCGAAGCGTATCTCAAGCTACGCGGCTTCAGATTTAGCCACGGGGTGTCGCCGTTTCGTGCGAAGCACTTTGGAGTGCGGTGGCAAGGCCACCGCTTTGGGAGGGTGGTGGAATCGTGACGATCCGCAGCGTGTGATGCTGGCCAGTCTTCGCGATAGTTCCCATCCCCCCTCCCTCCCAAAGCGGTGGCTCGGTCGCCACCGCACTCCAAAGCTTCGCGAAATGTGCCGCGCGTCGCGCAAGCATCAAACGTCGCGATGACCGCGGATGACGGTGGTCTACACCGTCGGCTGCTCGGGCACGACGAGATTCACGACCACCTCATCGCAGCGCGCGCAGAGGCCTCCGTCTTCGACGACTTCCTCGCGGTATTGCCAGCATCGTCCGCACTTTTTCCCGCGCGCGGGCGACATGGTGATGCCGATCGGGCCGACGTCTTCGATGTCGATCGTGTCGGCGGCGGGCGCGGCGACGAAGTCGACGTGCGACACGATGAAGACCTTCGCAAGATCGACATCCACCGAACCTACCAGCGCTTCGCGCGTGACGCCGTGAAGTTGGACATCCGCTTCGAGCGATTGTCCGATCGTTCCGGCAGCGCGCGCGGTTTCGAGCACCTTCGATACCGCCTCGCGAACGCGGAAGATGCGTTCCCACGCCGCGCTGTCGATCGCCGGCGCGGTGATCGTCGGAAAGTCGGTCAGATGCACCGACTGCTCCTTCGTTCCCGGCATCGCCTCGTAGATCTCCTCGGACGTGAAACTGAGGATCGGCGCGAGGTAGCTGACCAGACCGCGCAGGATCTCGTACATCGCCGTCTGCGCCGAGCGGCGGGTCGGCGACGCCGGTCCGTCGCAGTAGAGCGTGTCCTTCGACATGTCGAGGTAGAGCGATGACAGCACCACCGTGCAGAGGTCGAGGATGCGGTGATAGACGACGTGAAAGTCGTACTCGCCATAAGCCTTGAGACACCGATCGAACACTTCGGCAGCGCGCGACAGCACCCATTTGTCGACGTCGCGAAGCGCGTCGTGCGGAACGGCATCCGTTTCCGGGTCGAAGCCGGTCAGATTCGACAACAGATATCGCGCAG
>Ga0233356_1000012_pt1 | contig 94008 bp, 79 predicted proteins | sample GEONSFMMS_FD_180700 | JGI IMG/M metagenome (GOLD analysis project Ga0233356, IMG submission 180700) | Soil microbial communities from Shasta-Trinity National Forest, California, United States - GEON-SFM-MS | ecosystem: Environmental > Terrestrial > Soil > Temperate forest > Bulk soil | place...
CGATGGTGCTGATGCGGCTTTGAGGGACACCGCATAGAGCCGCGAACTCTACCTGCGTCAAACCACGCTTTTTGCGGAGCTCGCGCACGCGCTCGCCGAGTAGTCCTCCGATCGTTGGAGCTACTGCCATTGGCGCGCTTTCACCTTGACAAATCGGGTGTCGCGATATATCATAATCACAATATCGAAGGAGTACCCAATCATGCACGAACCCGACCTCATCTCCCGCATCCGTCACATCTTCCTACAGCCACGGCCGCATGTCAGCATTATGCAGGCGACGGGGCTCCTCGGGTGGTCGCGGAGGCAGATGTCCGAGGCCATCGAGAACGGGGAGGTCGAGCTGTGGACGACGCCGCTCGGGAAGTGGTTTCCGCGGGCGGAGATGATGGCCAAGGCGCTGGAGATCTGGCCGCTGCACGTCATCGAAGAGGCGCTCGGGGACGATTCGGACGGCATCCTGCCGCAGGCGATCCGGAGCGCGGAGCTGCGCGTCCGGCTGCCGCGGCATCACATCGACATGTTGGAGTATCGGGCGGACCAGCAGGAGACCACCGTCAGCGGCGTCCTGGCGCGGGAGCTGGACGGCATCGCCAGCGCGCACATCGAGGAGTTGTCGGCCGCGCTGCCCGGGTTCGCCGAGGCGATGGCTTGGCCGGCCGGCTGATGAAAGGCTTATCCGCAGATGACGCAGATAGAACGCAGATGAAGGACGGTTTTCATCTGCGTTCCATCTGCGGATACAAACAAAAACGCGGCCTTGCGGCCGCGTTGGGATGACGAATTTGGTGGAGCTGAACGGGATCGAACCGATGACCTCCTGAGTGCGATTCAGGCGCTCTCCCAACTGAGCTACAGCCCCACGATGTTGGAACGTCGCTGCTAACGGCAGCGTCCCGGAGGAGAATTCCGAGGGGCGCGATGATAGCGCGTTTTCGTGCGACACTTTGCGCATGAAGAAAATCTGTGTGGTGCTCCTCTTTGTTGCGGCGTCCGCGTTCGCGCAGACCTTTCCGACCATGACGCAGTTGCCGACTGGGGCGCCGGCGCTGGCCTCGAGCTCTTCGTCGACGTTCACCTTCGTCGTCGCCGGCGACAACCGGCCGGCCCATGATGGCGATCCGCTGACGACGCCGCTGCTCGACATCATCAAGCAGCTCGCCGCCACTCCGCCGGCGTTCGTGGTCTGGGGCGGAGACACCGTCTTCGGCAAGCAGGACATCGGCATCGATGCGCAGTACGCGCAGTTTCTGGCGGCGCTCAAGCCCATCCCGGTGCCGGTGTTCAACGCGCCGGGCAATCACGAGATGGTGGTGCAGACGATGGTCGCGTGCGGGACGGCGACTGATCCATGGAACGGCGAGTTGCCCGATTTCAGCGGCTCGATGATGGCCAGCTATCAGAAGGACATGGGTCCGCTGTACGGCATGTTCCGCTACGGCAACGCCGCCTTCCTCATCATCAATACGGATGACGTTCTCGACGTCACGCTCGCGAACGGGTGCGACTACAACGGCTACGTCGGGAAGACGCAGCTCGCGGCCCTGCAGGCGCAGCTCGATCAGCTCAAGAACGATGCGACCGTGACGCATGTCTTCTGCTTCATGCATCGTCCGATCAAGGACAAAGGCGGATCGCAGATCGGAGCGGCGAAGGGCGATACGTCGCCGTACGCGACGCAGGTCGAGTCGTTTCGGAAGACGCTCGACAGCAGTAACAACTCGAAGATCACGTTCGTCTTCGCGTCGCACGATCATCTGCTTTACGTCGATCCCGCGCCGGCGAATGCGAACGGGCCGTTCACCGGCAGCGTTCCGAACAGCGGCAAGCCGATGTTCATCGTCACCGGCGGCGCGGGCGCGCCGCTGAGCGGTTGCAAGAAGGGCAAAACCGGCAAGCCGGGCTCGTACTACCACTACACGACGGTGACGGTGAATGGGTCTTCTGTGACTGTCAATGTGGTGCCGTTGTATGGGACGACGCCGTGTAGCGGGATGTAGAAAAGAGTGAAGGGTGAAGAGTGAAGAGTGAAGTCGCGCCTTTCACTTTTCACTCTTTCACCTTGGCCTCCAACATGCTTTTGCCCCGCTCGTTATGCGATGGACACCAGGCGGTAGCAGCAGCGACATTGAAGATCGGCGCGGATCGAGCGGCGGCGGGTTTGGCGGATTCGGGATCGGAGGCGCGCCGATCGGATGTGGCGGGGCGATCATCCTGCTCGTCCTCAGTCTCCTCTTCCACAAGAACTTCTTTGCCCTCCTCGGATCGGGCGACAACGGCACGCGGGTTTCGGCTCCGGCGGAATCGCGGCCGGTGCAGCAGACCCCGGAAGAGGCGAAGGAAGTCGAGTTCGTGAAGTTCGTGCTCAACGACGCGCAGAAAACGTGGGAGTCGATTCTGGCGCAGCAGGCGAACGCGTCGTATCGCCACGCCACGCTCGTGCTCTTCCGCGATTCCACGCAGTCGTCGTGCGGGTATGCGCAGGCGGCGTCGGGGCCGTTTTATTGCCCCGAGGATGAGAAGGTGTACATCGATCTCGCGTTTTACGATGAGTTGAAACAGCGTTTCGGTGCGTCGGGCGACTTTGCCCAGGCGTACGTCCTCGCGCACGAGATCGGCCACCACGTGCAGAAGGTCCTCGGCATCGAGGTCCAGGTGCACCAGGCGATGGAAAACGATCCGCGGCGCGCCAAGCAGTACTCCGTGCGGCTGGAGTTGCAGGCCGATTGTTTCGCCGGCATCTGGGCGCATTCGACGGAGCAGCGCAACCTGCTCGATGCAGGCGACGTCGAGGAAGGATTGCGCGCCGCGGCCGCGGTCGGCGACGACCGGCTGCAGCGCATGTCCGGACGCCGCGTCAATCCCGACTCCTTCACGCACGGCTCCTCGGAGCAGCGGTCGGAGTGGTTCAAGCGCGGATTCGACGCCGGCCGCATCAGCGACTGCGATACATTCGCCTCGGGAGCTGTTCGATGACGGGATCGAGTGTGCGGCACAACGAGAAAGACGAGCGGTTCGAGAGCGATGCGGAGGGCGGCACCGCCTTCGTCGAATACATCATCGATGGCGACGAGATCACCTTCACACATACCGAGGTGCCGAAAGAGGCCGAGGGGAAAGGGGTGGCGGGGAGGCTCGTGGCAGAGGCGCTTGCGTACGCGCGCGGCGCGAATCTGCGCGTCATCCCGCAGTGCTCGTACGTGGCCGCGTGGCTGAAACGGCATCGCGAGTACGACGACATCCTGCATCCCGAGTATCGCGAGGAATGAGCGCCAACAGCGGCGAACACAGCGTTGATCTTCTCAACGGTCCCGAGCCTCACCAGCACAGACAAGAGTGTCTGTCCTTTGGCAAGGTGCAGTGCCTTACCCTGAGAGCCGATCTCGCGCAACGCGATCGCGTCGCGGCGCTGTTGCGCGCTCTGGATTAATCTACGTTCATGGCGTGGCGCATCGAGAAGCAGGCAGACGGCAGGTTCGCCATCTACTCCACCCGCATCGACGACTACATCGTCATCGACGCCGGCGAGGCGGAGATCGAGCGCATCTACAAAGAGAAAGGAATCAAGGTCTACCTCGCCTCGGCCCGCGCGCAGATGACGACCCGGGTGCATCTGGTTCCCGCGGAAGGAGAAGCTCAGATCGCGGCCAGTCGGATTCGGGGCACGCCCTCGGAAGGGCCGGTTCCGATTGGTGTTACCGGATTCACGTTGGACGACGAGTGAAATGTTGAATGGAGCAGCGACGCGCGGTCCTCTCATTCAACATTGAACATTCAACATTCAACATTTGCCTTTCCAATCGGGCTACACGGATCACGTTGAATCAAGAAGCGGTTTACGAAAAACATTCACCATAAAACCCGATGCCCGACTTCTCCCCAGTCGCCGTCACCTTCCAGGCCATCGGCACCCTTCTGCTCGTGCTCGTCCTCGGGCAGATCGCGCGAACGTTTAGCTGGCGCTACGCGCGAAGCTGGGCGTGGGCCTGGGCGGCGATGTTCGTCGCGATCATGGCCATCCGCATCTACATCGCCACGGCGCGCCCATGGCCATGGTGGCTGGTCTACCTGCTCGCGCAGTGGCTGTTCCTGGCGCTGCTGTTCGCCGGCTGCCGCGACCTCGTCGAGGATCCGCTCCCGCTGAAACTCCTCGGCTACGCCACTCCGCTCGCGGTGGCGATCGCGATTCTGATCGTGATCGCCGCGCCCGATTTCGGCGCGCTCTTCATGGTCGAAGCAGCGATCGTCACGGTCGTCATCGTGGCCTGCTACTTCATCCTCGGCCGCATCACGCAACACACGGTCGGCTGGCACATGATGCGGATTCCGCTGGCGCTGATGGCGATCCTCTATTTCGCCTACGTGCCGCTCTACGCGTTCCAGCGGCGCGGCATCACCATTCCGTACCTCGATGCATCCTCGCTCGCCGATCTCCTCGCTGCCGTGCTCCTCGGATACGGCATGGTCCTCATCGCCGCCGAGGCTGCGCATCGCGAACTGACGGACGCCGTCGCTGCGCTGCAGGTAGCGCGCGACCAACTCGCGATCAAAGCGAATACCGATCCGCTCACCGCCGCGCTCTCGCGCCACGCCTTCCACGCCATGCCGCGCGAGATGCATGGTGTCGTTGTGATGGCGGACGTCGATCGCCTGAAACGTATCAACGACGCCCACGGCCATGAGGCGGGCGATGAAGCAATCCGCAGCGTCGCGAATGCGATCCGGAAACGCATCCGCGCCGACGACCTCCTCTTCCGCTGGGGCGGCGACGAGTTCCTGGTGGTGATGCCGCAGTCGCCGCTGGAGCTGGTGACGCAACGCTTCGCGTCGCTGCACGATGACATCACCACGCCGCGCGGAATCACGTGCACGGTGTCGTGGGGCGCTGCTGCGTTCCCGAATTCGGATGCGATCGACGACGCGATTCGCGAAGCGGACCGGATCATGTACTCGCGGAAGGCGGCGGCGAGGGCGGGTTAAACGCGGGGAGACCGATTTCACCACAAAGGCACAAAGGACACGAAGAAATCCTCTTTGTGTCCTTTGTGTCTTTGTGGTTCAAAACGTTGCGCGAATCACACCCGCGTGCGTCTCTTCGCCGGGGTCCGCTCCGTTTCCACCCACGGCTCGATTCCCGGCACGCTGCAGCGCGGGATCTTTTCGCCGAGGACTTCTTCGATCTGGCGGACCATCGGTATGTCCTGCCACGAGGCGATCGTCGACACGATCCCGAGTGCGGCGCCGCGTGCGGTGCGGCCGGCGCGGTGGACGTAGTCATCGACGTTCTCGGGGATGTCGAAGTTGATGACGTGCTCGATTCCCGGCACGTCGATCCCTCGGCCTGCGATGTCCGTCGCGACGAGGATGCGGTGCTGCCCTTGGCGAAATCCCGCCAGCGCTTCGACGCGGCGTCCCTGCGAACGATCGGCGTGAATGCGCGAGACCGGATGTCCGCGCCGCTCGAGGATGTGGTACAGCCATTCAGCATCGATCTTCCGCCGTACGAAGACGAGCGTGCTCCCAAGTTCTTCGGCGAGAAGGGTGATCAGACAGTTGCGCTTGTCCTCTTCCTTGACCACGTAAAGCCGGTGGGTGATGCCGACCGCCGCGCCGCCCTCGGGGGTGATGTCGATGCGCACTGGATCGCGCATGAACTCCTTGGCGATCATCTCGATCGAGTCGGGCATCGTGGCCGAGAACATCATCGTGCGGCGGTTTCGCGGAAGAAGACGAAGGATCTCGCGCATCTGCGGAAGAAAGCCGAGGTCGAGCATGTGATCGGCCTCATCGAGGACGAGCTCTTCGATCGCATCCAATTTCACGTGACGTTGCCGAACGTGATCGAGCAACCGTCCCGGCGTAGCCACGATGATGTCCGGCACGCTGCGTAGCGCATCGGTTTGTGGATTCATCTTGACGCCGCCGATGACGCAGGCGGTGTTGAGATCGTGATTGACGCCGAAGACGTCGAGGAACGCCTTCGTCTGCAGCGCGATCTCGCGCGTCGGCGAGAGGATCAGGCCGCGCACGCCGCGGCCATGCGTGAGGCGTTCCGCCAGCGGCAGCGCGAACGCGGCGGTCTTGCCGGAGCCGGTCTGCGCCAGGCCGATGATGTCTTTGCCTTCCAGCGCGAGCGGGATGACAGCGGCCTGGATGGGAGTCGGATTCTGAAAGCCGATCTTCTCGATGATGCCGAGGATCGGGGCGCTCAGTCCGAGGGATGAGAAGGGTTTGTCGGTCGTCGAGACCGGGTGCTGCGGGATGGCTAATGAATCCATTCAGTAAAACACTTTCCTATATACCGCGACGTTGATCGCGATGACGAACGCGGCGATGGCGAATTCCATCCCGCGGGTGAGGCCGTTCGGGTAGATCACGCGGAAGATGTGATGCGCGACGAAGCCGTCATCATACCCAGCCGCGCCCGCTCTGCGCAGCAGCACGTTCTCGAGGATGGTGAGCGGACAGATCCACCCGCCGATCTCGATGAGCGCTCCCCAGAGCGCCGCCGGGAGATGAATCCACTTCAGTGCCGGCCAGCGCAAGACGAGAAATCCGCCCGCGATCACGAAGACGATGAACGCGAAGTGGATCACGGCGACGGCGGTGGCGAGCGTTTGGTAGAGCATGTGTTTGTTGGTTGTCATCCTGAGAGGCTGCAAAAAATCGCGTTTCAGCGAAACAACGACGATGGTTAGCAACATCAGACACTGCACCTTGCCAAAGCACAGACAAGAGTGTCTGTGCCACACTCGCTCTCGCCTGTAGCAGCATTCGCCCCGGGTTCGGCAGGATCAATGTGGCACAGACACTCTTGTCTGTGCTGGTGAGGCTCGGTACGGTCTGGAAAGATCAACGCAGGATGACAGCACCCTATACTTCCGCGCCATGAAACGGCTCCTTCCCTTCGTTCTCTTCCTTGCTGCTCTTGCCGCGTACGCCGCCGACCCGCAGCCGGTGCATGTTTTCGTCGTCGGTACGACCGATCTTCACGGCTCGTATGACAGCCATCATGAGTCGAAGACGGCTCCTCCGTACGGCGGCCTGCCGCTCATCGCGGGATATCTCAATGTGCTGCGCGCCAATCATGGCCGGGTGATCGTGGTCGACTCGGGCGATCTGTTTCAGGGGACGCTGGAGTCGAACTTCTTCGAGGGCGAACCGGTAGTGAAAGGGTACAACGCCCTCGGCTACGACGCCGCGGCGGTCGGCAATCACGAGTTCGACTACGGTCCGGTCGGTCCGGATTCGCTCGCCCGCACCGCGAACGAAGATCCGCTCGGCGCGTTGAAGAAAAATGCGAAAGCGGCGAAGTTCCCGTTCCTGTCCGCGAATCTGACGGAGAAGGCGACCGGAAAAACGCCGTCGTGGGCGAAGCGCTACACGATGATCGAGGCGAACGGCGTGAAGGTCGGCATCATCGGACTCTCCACGCCCGACACGCCGAGTGTGACGACGTCATCGAATGTGGCCGCGCTCAATTTCGGCGATCCGGTCGCGGCGACGATGAGCGCGGCGAAGGAACTGCGCGCGGCCGGCGCCTCGGCCATCGTCGTCGTCGCACACATGGGCGGTCGCTGCAAGAACATTGACGTGAATCCGGAAGATTCGTCAGCCTGCGAAACGGACCAGGAGGCGATGCGGTATCTGAAGGCGCTGCCGAAGGGAACCATCGATGCGTACTTTGCCGGCCACACGCATTCGAACATTCGCCACTACATCAACGGCGTGGCCACGCTGCAGCCATCGCCGTTCGGACGCGAGATCGCCATCCTCGACATGACTGTCGATCCGTCGCAGCACAAGGTGACGAAGACGGAGATGGCGCCGCTGACGATGGTCTGCGCGCAGGTTTACGAGCACACGGAGACGTGCGATCCGAAGAAGGCGCCGGCCGGCGCGACGCTCGTTCCGAAAAAGCTGGAAGGCAAGTCGGTCGTCGAAGTAGCGACCGTCGCCGACATCTTCAAGCCGTATCTCGAACAGGTTGCCGTCAAGAAGAACGAGGACCTCGGCATCCGCACGACCGACCGTTTCAAGCGCGCCTACTACCGCGAGTCGCCGCTCGGCGATCTGCTGACGGACGCGATGCGCACGTACATGAAGGCCGACATCGCCTTCCTCAACTCCGGCGGCATCCGCGCCGATCTGTCGGCGGGGACGATCCTCTACCTGCACATGTTCGACGTCTCGCCGTTCGACAACTTCCCGGCGTTGGTCACGCTCACGGGCGCGCAGGTGAGGCGGATGCTGGAGATCACTTCGATCGGCGGCGGGCGCGGCATCCTGCAGACCAGCGGATTGCAGTACACGTTCGATGAGTCGCGCGATTCGGATAAACCAGCAGCGCAGCGCAATCGACTGCTCTCCGTCATGCTGGCCGACGGCAAGCCGCTCGATCCCGACGCGATGTATCGCGTGGCGACGGTCGATTTCCTCGTCACTGGCGAAGGACTGGAGCCGCTGATGAAGACGATTCCTCCAGATCGGATCAAGATCGATTATTCGCGGCCGATTCGGGAGTTGCTGATCGAGGCTTTGAGGGCTCTGCCGCAGCCGTTGACGCCGCGTGTCGATGGGCGCGTTACGGTTGTCAATCCCGTGGGAAGCGGGGATTAGTTCACGCGGAGGCGCGGAGACGCGGAGAGAGGCAACGCGATTGCAGAACGCGCCGCCATGACTGTGATCGTTCTCTTTGGCGGACGCAGCGATGAACGCCATGTTTCCGTCGCCTCGGCGCAGAACGTCGTGCGCACCCTTGGCGCGCCGCTGGCCTGGTTCTGGGCGCCGAACGGCGCGGTATACGACGTCAATCGCGAGGAGCTGCTCGCGCATCCGAATCCGTTCACGAATGACTTTCAGCCGTCGCGGCCGGCCATCTGGCCCGATCTGGAGATGGCGCTCGATACGCTGCCGGTCGACGATCCGGTCTTCCTCCTCGCACTCCACGGCGGAGAAGGGGAGGACGGAACCGTGCAGCGGATCATGGAAGGGCGCGGCATCGCATTCACCGGTTCCGGGTCGGACGCGAGTGCGGCGGCGTTCGACAAGGGTCGCGCGAAAGAGATCGTGAAGGATCGCGTGCGCATCGCGGAGTCGCGCGTGGTACAGGATGTTCGCGATATCGAGCAGACGATTGCGGAGATGCTGCAGCGTCACGAGAAAATCGTGCTCAAGCCGTTGGCCGGCGGATCGTCGCGCGGTCTGTTTTTCGTTGACCGCGGAAGCGCGATCCCGGTCGTCGACGACATCCCCTACATCGTCGAGCAGTTCATCGCCGGACGCGAGCTGACCGTCGGCATCGTCGAAGGCGGCGACGGTCCGTTCGCGTTGCCTGTCATCGAAATCGAAACCGATCCCGGCGCGACCTTCGACTACGAAGGCAAGTACCTCGGCAAAGGAACGCGCGAGATCTGTCCCGCGAAGATCCCCGACGCGATGCGCGACGAAGCGCAATCGATGTCCCTCGCCGCCCACATCGCCCTCGGCTGCGAAGGCTACTCACGCAGCGATCTGATCGCGAGCTCCGATGGCGTCTATTTTCTCGAGCTCAACACGCTGCCGGGATTGACGACGAGCTCCCTGGTCCCGCAGCAGTTGCACGAGGCGGCGATCACGTTCCGCGATTTTCTGGAGCAGCAGGTGGTGATTGCCAAAGGGAGACGGTTCACGCGGAGATAGGGAGAGGCGGAGAGAGGCGGAGAAAAACATCTCCGCTTCCTCCGCCTCTCCGCGTGAACCGTCTCCCTTTGAGTTAACTAGTACTTCCCCCCACACTCCGGACAGAACTTCGGCGAACCCTCGGCCTCGTGCCCGCAGGCGCCGCACTTCTTTTTCGCGTTGTACGCGGCTCCGCATTCGGGACAGAACTTCCCGCCCTGCGACTTCGCGCCGCAGGATCCGCAGACGGCGCCGGAGACCTGATCGATCTTGCGGGACTTCGTCCAGTCCACCTCCCGCGCTTTCGTCTGCATCTGTTCGCGCGCGGCCTCGGCTTGCGCGGCGGCCATCTCTTCGTCGAGGTCGGGCGCGCAGGTTTCGCAGAGGCCGGCCTTCTTGTTCCAGCAGATCGGCTCGCAGACCCAGTTGCCGCAGCGCGTGCACTGCTTGAAGATCGGCGAGATCTCGTTGACCGCATCCTTCAGCGCGCTGTCGTGCGCGGGACCGCCGACGGCACGCTGCACCTCGTACGAACTGTCGGCGACGCTGCCGAAAACGCCGCCGAAGAGATTGCCCGCGACGCGAGCGGCAGATCCGAGGACGCCCATCGTCGACGTCTTGAAGGTGGACATGTAGCCGTTGTTGCACTTCTCGCAGAAGAACTTGAACTGATATCCGCGATCGGTGGATAGGTCTTCGTAGTTTCCGGTGAAGCGGATGGCAACCATTGCGGTCTCCTTGGATGTCGTTTCACCGAGTTTATCGCGACCCGCGCCACGCTTTTGCTACGATCTCGGCCGGTTGAAAACCGAAAGGAGCTTCAATGCGCAAGTACTTTGCGATTTGTCTTTTTCTCATTGCCTCGCTGCCGCTGGCGGCGCAGACGCCACCGCCGGCGCTCAAACTGCCGCGCATTTCGCAGCACATGGTGGCCACGCAGACGGTCGGCCTGACTGACATTACCGTCGACTACAGCCGTCCGGCGGTGAAGGGCCGCGCCATCTGGGGCGGACTCGTGCCGTACGACAAGGTCTGGCGCACGGGCGCGAACGAGGCCACGCAGATCTCGTTCAGCGATGACGTGACCATCAACGGCCACGCGCTGCCCAAGGGGACGTATTCGCTGCACACGATTCCAGGGAAGGATTCCTGGATCATCATTTTCAACAAGACCGCCAAGCAGTGGGGCTCGTTCAACTACAAAGAGGCGGACGACGCGTTGCGCGTGACGGTCAAGCCGGAGAAGGCGAACTTCATGGAGTTGATGACCATCAACTTCCCGAGCGTGACGAACGACAACGCGACGGTCGTCATCCGTTGGGAGAACATCTCGGTGCCGTTCACGGTCGGCACGAACACGACCGCGAAGGTGATGGCGGACGCGAACGCTGCCGTCGCCGCTGCCGCCGCCACCGATTTCCAGACGCCGTATCGCGCGGCTGGGTTCGCGTTCGACGCCGGTAACAGCGATCAAGCCACCAAGTGGATCGATCAGTCGCTGAAGGTGAAGCAGACGATGAACAACCTGTATCTGAAAGCGCGCATCCAGGCGAAGAACGGCGACAAGGCCGGAGCGATCGCCACGGGCGAGTCCGCGCTGAAACTGGCCGGCCCGAACGATAAGGAACTCGCCGGCGAGATCCAGGGCTCGATCAACGACTGGAAGAAGTGATCTCTGCGGACATCTGCGTTCATCTGCGGATAAAGCTTCAATCCGCAGATGACGCAGATGGACGCAGACCCTGCTCCGGGACGAAGCGCTGCACGATCAGCGCGGCCACCACGCCCACCACACACCCGATCACGTTCCACCAGAGCCAGGCCAGGTCGGTCGCTACGGCGCACCAGACCACGGCCGCTTCTCCGATCAACGCGCCGAGGAAGGCGGCGGTGCCGCTGACGCGCTTGGTGTAGAAGGCCAGGAGGAAGATCGCCAGGATCGTGCCGTAGAAGAGCGAGCCGAGTTTGTTGACGGCTTCGATGAGCGATCCGAGGCGGTTGGCGAATTCGGCGAAGGCGATGGCGAAGAGGCCCCAGGCGATCGTCGAGAGTTTGGAGAGGCGCACGCATTCGGCGTCCGTCGCGTGCGGTTTGCCGAGGCGGCGGAAGATGTCGACGACGGTGGTCGAGGCGAGCGAGTTGAGGCCGGACGACGTCGCGGACATCGCCGCGCAAAAGATCGCCGCGAGCACCAGTCCGACCACGCCGGCGGGCAAATAGTCGATGACGAAGGTCAGGAAGATGTAGTTGGTGTCGCTGTTGTCGGCGCCGGGCTGCGTGCGGTTGATGAGCGATGCGGCGGCGGTGCGGGTGGCGGTCTCGCGCTCCTGCACGTCGCGCAACGCCGTCGTGGCGGAAGCCGTCGCGGCGTCGTCATGCGCACGCATCGCGGTGAGCAGGCGCTGCACGTCGGCGCGCTTTTCGGTGAACTGCGTCTGATGTTGCGCCTCGAGCTTCTCGTATTCAGCGGCGTACTGGCTCGTGCTCACCTTCGCGCGCTGAACGGTGTTGAAGAAAAGCGGCGGTGCTACGAACTGATAAAACACGAAGACCATCGCACCGACGAAGAGGATGAAGAACTGCATCGGCACTTTCACCATGCCGTTGATGAGCAGGCCGAGGCGGCTTTCGGTGATTGAGGAGCCGGTGAGGTAGCGCTGGACCTGCGATTGATCCGTTCCGAAGTACGAAAGCGCCAGGAACGCGCCGCCAATCAGGCCAGACCAGAAGTTGTATTGCGTCTTCGGATCGAAATGGAAATCGATGGCGTTCAGGCGCCCCATCCTTCCGGCCACGCGGAAGGCTTCGACGAGCGTGACGTCCTGCGGCAGCGAGTGGATGGCGATGATCAACGCCACTGCCATCCCGCCGAGGGCGATGAGCAGTTGGTGGACTTGCGTGCGGCTGACGGCTTTCGTACCGCCGGTCGCGGTGTAGATCACGACCAGCAGTCCGACCACGACGTTGGTGACATGAATGTTCCAGCCGAGGATCACGGAGACGATGAGCGCGGGCGCGTAGAGCGTGATACCGGTGGAGAGACCGCGTTGAATGAGAAAGAGCAGCGACGTGAGCGTGCGCGTGCCGACGCCAAAACGGGTTTCGAGGTACTCGTACGCGGTGAAGATTTTCAGGCGGTGGTAGATCGGCACGGCGGTGATGGAGAGGATCACCATCGCGATCGGCAGGCCGAGGTAGAACTGCACGAAGCGCATGCCGTCGGTGTAGGCCTGGCCGGGCGTCGACAGAAACGTGATCGCGCTGGCCTGCGTGGCCATGATCGAGAGCGCGATGGTCGGCCATTTGAGCTGGCGGCCGGCCAGCAGATAGCCGTCGAGGTCCTTCTTGTGGCGCCCTTTCCACGTTCCGTAGGCGACGATGGCCACGAGCGTGCCGATGAGGACGACCCAATCGATCGGCCTCATTCGAACGCTTTCGTGAAGGCGTAGAAGATGATGATGAGGAGCGCGAGCTCGGCCAGGACCGCGGCATACAGCCGCGGCCAGTTCACTTTGCTCTGGCTGCTCATTGACTCATTGAACGGATGACGCGGCGCGAGGTTCGTTACTTCGCGGAAACGAGATTGACAAACATCTTGTACGCGCCCGGCACGCCCGCCGGCAGCTGCCGGAACCACGCGTAGCTGGTGTAGATGAACGTCCCTTTGCCGTAGTGCGCGTACAACTCGCCGCCCTCTTTTTCCGGCTCGCCTGGATCGTTCGACGCCAGGACGGTCTGGTATTGCGGGTCCCAATCCTTGACAAAATTGAGGCCGCGCTCCTGCACCCAGCCGCTGAAATCGGCGGCGGTAATTTTGTTCGGCACGTTGAGCAGCGGCGAGTCGGGATGAACGAAACGGACCGGCGCCTCTTCGACGGTTACGCGTTCCGTCGTGACTTTGAATGGATATGGACCGGGCACGTCGACGAGCAGCGGCTGCGGATTGGTGCTGTTGTACTGCACCACGAGCGTGCCGCCGTTTTTCACGTACTCCATCAGCTTCGGATGCGCGAGGCGCATGCGCGGTCGGGCGTTGTAGGCGCGCACGCCGGTGACGATTGCGTCGTACTTGGCGAAGTCGCCGCGGTCGAGGTCGTCGTCGGTCAACAGCGTGACGTCGTAACCGACCTGGCGCAGCGCCGTCGGAACTTCATCGCCGGCTCCCATGACGTAGCCGACGCGCGTGCCGCGCCTCTTGATATCAACGCGCACGAGCTTCGCGGCCGCGTCGCTGAAGACGCGCTGCGCGGGGATGTGGGGATAGTCGATGTTCGTGACACCGACGTCGATTTTCTTCCCATCCGCGGTCTCGACTTCGGCACGAACCAACGCGTTCGACTCGCCGGCCGGCGGCTTGATCTGAAACGTAGCGCGCGCCTCTTCGCCTTTTTTCGCGAACGTGACGGAAGTTGATGCCGGACTCGAAGTCCATCCGTCCGGAACGCGCAGGCGCACGGTGACCGGGCCGGTCGCGTTCACGTTGCGCAGCAAAACCGTGACCGGCTTCATCTGCACATCAGGAAAAACGTACACCGGCGCGCCGAGGTTCGCAGTCACCGTCGGCACCACATCCACCGCTCGGGTGCGCTCGCCCTGTACGGCATCGGTCCAGCGATAGACGGCCGGCACTTCGAAGATGATCGTGTGCATGGCGTTGTCGGTCAGCGTCACCACGATCGGAATCGCCGCCGCGTTTTCGGGGATGCCGATGAGCCGCTGATCGTCGACGACGTACGAGCCTTTGTTCGGCGCCTTCTGCAACCAGTACGGCTGCGAGATCGCGAAATCAGCCGGAACCTTGATCGACAAATCCGTTTTGATCGGGACATTGTTGGCGAGCGGCGCGTTCACGCCCTTGCTTGGATCGGCGTAGCGCGACGCGACCATGGAAAGGTTGAAGGGATAGTCGGAGCGATTGACGACGCTGACGCTGACGGGGATCGTGCTTCCCGTGGTGACGGACGAATCGCGGGCCGCGACGTCGATGGAGATTCCGGCGCAGGCGCGGATGGCGTTGAGCAGATCGCGCTGCTTCACATCCGCCCACGGAGTCGAGGCCCACGCACCGCCGGCGCGAAGCCGATCGAGAAGGTCGTAGGCCTGGAGCAGGAGCAGGATGGTTTTGGCGGGACTCTTGGGATCGAACGAATCGGTCGCCTGCTGCAGCACCTTGCCGACGGCGTCGCCGCCCGCGTAGCGCGACCAGGAAGTGTCGATCCCTTCGAAGATGTCGGATTTCGCGGGATCGCCGGCGAGCTGGTCGAAGTAGTTGAAAAACGTGCCGCGCCGCTCGGCCGCACCGAAGCCCTGGCTCTTGTGCATGCTGCGGCTCTCGGCAGCGATCTCGGTATACGAGCGCCCGAGGAGCGGATTGAACGCGCCGATGTCGACGCGGAGCGCGTTGGCGACCGAGGGATCGTCCGGCTTGATCGGCTGAAAGCCAAACCGATTGAAGAACAGCCTCCTCGGCTGCCACACACTGACGTACTTCAGTTGATCGGGAAACTTGCTCGGATCGGCGGCTGCCGTGAACGCCTCGCCGGCGAGAATCGCGGACGCGGTGTGGTGACCGTGGCCGCCCTCGCCGGTGGTCGGGAAGCGAGTGATGATCACGTCCGGCTGGAAGCGGCGGATGTTCCACACGACGTCGGCCAGGATGAGGTCGTGATTCCAGATGGCCAGCGTCTCCTTCGGACCTTTGGAGAATCCGAAGTCGAGCGCGCGCGTGAAGAACTGTTCGCTGCCGTCGGTGCGCCGCGCGGCCAGCAGTTCCTGCGTGCGGATGACGCCGAGCAACTCGCCCTTTTCGTCGCCGAGGAGGTTCTGTCCGCCGTCGCCGCGGGTCATCGACAGATAGCCGGTGCGGTACAGCCGCTCGTTGCCGAGGTAGGCGATGAGGGCGGTGTTCTCATCGTCGGGATGCGCGGCGACATACAGCGCGCTGCCGACGACGGTGAGCTTCTTGAGCGCGAGCTGGATCTGCGCGGCATCGAGCGGCTTCTGCGCGAAGGCGCTGAGCGGAAGGGTGAGAAAAATGACGATGAGAGCGATCGGTCTGCAACGCATGGCGGCGAATGGTAGCGGGTTCGCCGGTACAATCCTGTTGCGATGCCGAAAAAAGTCTCTGAGTCACGCGCCTCGCTGCCGCGCCGTTCGCGAAACGAGCTCGATGAGATGTTCTCATCCATCTCGCCGGAAGCGTCAGCGTTCGTATCGCGAAATCCGACGCTGCGCGCGAAGCTTGTGCGGGCGGCCGAGCGGTTGGGGGAGGCGTTTCCGGGGCATCCTCTGCATCTTGTGCTCGCGTTCGATCATGAGTCCGGCGATCGCGATCTGTTTGTCGAATTCGATCGCCGCAACGCATCGATCGACGATCTCTTCGCATTCGAACGCCAGTGGATCCATGATCGCGAGGATCCCGAGCTCGAAGTGAACTTTGGCTTTTTTCACAGATGAGTTTCGACTGGCGCACGTACCTCGTCCTGGCGCAGGCGCTTGCCTCGGCTGATCTGCCCGGCGGCCGCGAAGCAAGCTTTCGGTCTGCAGCGAGCCGTGCCTACTATGCTGCTTTTGCCACAGCACGCCGGCAGTCGCGCGAGCGGCATGGAGGAGTCATCCGCCAAAGCGCGGCGGAGCACGGCGAAGTGGCGACGTTCTTCGCCCTGCGCGGCGAGGCTGGCAGTGTGATCGCGGCCCATTTGGCACGTCTCCGGTTTCTGCGAAACCGCGCTGACTACGACGATGATCTCGACTCGTCAGAGGCAATCGCCGATGAGGCGATTGCGCGCGCGCACCAGGTGCTGAACCTTCTTGCCTCGCTTTGATCACTACGACGTAGCCGTCATCGGAGCCGGAGCCGCCGGCCTCATGGCGGCGATCGCCGCCGCTCGCGCGGGCGCACGCGTCGTCGCCATCGAGGGCGCCAAGAAAATCGGCGCGAAGATCCTCATCTCCGGCGGCGGACGGTGCAATGTTACGAATGAGGTCGTCCGCGCCGAGGATTTCAACGGCAGCCGCAACGCGATCGCCAAGGTGCTGCGGACGTTCGACGTCGCGGCGACGATTGCGTTCTTCGAAGATCTCGGCGTTCCGTTGAAGCGCGAGGAGGCGGGAAAACTTTTCCCGGTCAGCAATCGCGCGCGCGATGTCATCGATGCGCTGCTGCGCGCGGCGGAGGGCGTCGAGATCGTCACGGGGATGCGCGTCGAATCGATCGAGCCCGGCTTCGTCATCAACGGTTCTATTCACTCCGATCGCGTCATCCTCGCCGCCGGCGGACGTTCAGTCCCGAAGACCGGCAGCGACGGATCGGGATACGAACTGGTTCGCGCCCTCGGTCACACCGTCACGCCGACGTTTCCCGCGCTGGTTCCGCTGGTCGTGGAGAAGGGCCACTGGATCACGGAGCTCAGCGGGATTTCTGTCGACGCCGAGCTGGCGGTGAAGACGCCAACCGGACGGATTCTGCAACGACATCGCGGCTCGATGCTCTTCACGCACTTTGGACTGAGTGGACCGGTGGTGCTCGACATCAGCCGTCACTGGATCGCGAGCCAGCCAGCCACGTTGTCTGCCAACTTTCTGCCGGGGGAGACGTTCGAGTCGGTCGATGCGTCGCTGATCGCCGCGGCCAAGCGGAATCCGCACGCGACGATCGGCAGCGTGCTCCGCCTTCCCGACCGCCTGATCGCGCGGCTGGCCTCCGATACTCCCCTCGGGCGAATTCCAAAAGAAGATCGCCGCCGAATCGTGCGCGATCTCGTTGATTTCACGCTGCCCGTAATTCGCGATCGGGGATTCGAGTACGCCGAGGTGACAGCGGGCGGCGTGCCGTTGTCGGAGATCGACGTTGCAACGATGCAATCGCGGATCTGCCGGAACCTCTACTTCTGCGGCGAAATCCTCGACGTAGACGGCCGCATCGGCGGATTCAACTTTCAATGGGCGTGGGCGAGCGGGCGGTTGGCGGGGTCTAGCGCGAGTCGCCCATAAAGGCTTTCACGCGGAGGCGCGGAGACGCGGAGGAGAAGGTTTTCTCCGCGCCCCCGCGTCTCCGCGTGAACCGTCTCTCATTTGTAAATCTCCACATGCGGAACTCCATCCGCGCCGATCCATCCGCGATACATCCCCTCGCTGTTGAACGGCATCGCGAAGTTGCCTTTGCGGTCGAGGATGATCGCGCCGCCGTCGCCGCCGACCGGCTCCAGCTTCTTGTGGATCACTTCGTTGCCGGCCTGTTCGACGGTCATCCCTTTATAGAGATACAACGCGGCGATGTCATGAGCGACCGTCCAGCGGATGAAAAACTCGCCCGTGCCCGTGCAGGAGACGGCGACTGAATCATTGTCCGCATACGTGCCGGCGCCGATGATCGGCGAGTCGCCGACGCGGCCGTACTGCTTGTTCGTCGTCCCGCCCGTCGACGTCCCCGCGGCCAGATTGCCGGCCGCGTCGAGCGCTACCGCGCCGACCGTGCCGTGCCGGGTTTCATCGTCTGACTTGATCGACGCATGCGGATTGGCCTGCCGCTGCTGTTCCTTGAGCAACTCCTGCTGCAATCCCTTCCAGCGGCGCTCCGTCCAGAAGTACGACGGATCGACGATCTCCAGCCCCATCTTCGTGGCGAACAGCTCCGCGCCGCGGCCGACCATCATCACGTGCGGCGACTTCTCCATCACCGCGCGCGCCGCCGTGATCGGATTGCGGATGATGGTCACTCCCGCCACCGCACCGGCTTTCTTCGTCTTGCCGTCCATGATCGCGGAGTCGAGCTCGTTCTTTCCTTCGTGCGTGAAGACCGCGCCCTTGCCGGCGTTGAAGAGCGGCGAGTCTTCGAGGATGCGGATACTCGCTTCGACCGCGTCGACGCTCGAGCCTCCCTTTACTAACACCGCCTGTCCCGTTTTCAGCGCCTGCGCCAGTGTGTCGCGGTACTGCGTTTCCATCTCCGCGGTCATACTGCCGCGCGTGATCGTTCCCGCTCCTCCGTGCATGACCAGCATGATGTGCGGCTTTTCCTGAGCATTGACGGTGACAACGATGAGCATTGCGAGCAGGATGGCGATTCGTTTCATGGGGCGCATTTTTGCATGATCGGCCGCCTCGCGTTCGTCTCGATTTTCTTCGCTACCGCGGTCTTCGCGCAGGCGCCGCATGAGGATTGGCGGACCATCGCCACGCCGCACTTTCGCGTGCACTATCCCGCTGCCTACGAAGCGTGGGCCACGCGCGCGTCGGCGAGATTGGAGTCCGTGCGCACGGCCGTCGTCGCGGAAGTCGGCTTCGCGCCCAAGACGGTCACCGATGTGCTGATCGAGAATCCGAGTGCGGACGCGAACGGCATCACCATCGCCCTGCTCGACACGCCGCGCATCGTTCTCTACGCGGAGCCGCCCGAGCCGGAGACGCAGATCGGCGAGTACTCGAACTGGATCGATCTGCTGACGGTCCACGAGACCGCACATCTCGTGCACCTGCTTCGCCCGTCGCGCAATCCGTTCGACCGCGCCCTCGCGCATCTCCTCCCGCTGAATCCGATCACGCTGCACGCGCCGCGCTGGGTGCTGGAAGGCTACGCGACGCTGATTGAAGGACGCATCACCGGCAGCGGCCGTCCATCCGGCGCGATGCGGGCCGCGGTGCTGCGCACGTGGGCGATGAACGGCCAGCTCCCGACGTATTCGCAACTCAATTCCGACCGCCGCTTCCTCGGCATGTCGATGGCCTACCTGGCCGGTTCCGCCTTCCTCGAATGGCTGGTCGAGAAAAACGGACCGGATTCGCTTCGCAATCTCTGGGCGCGCATGACTGCGCGCCAGCGCCGCGGTTTCGACAGCGCCTTCACCGGCGTCTTCGGCGATACGCCGAAACGGCTTTACGGCCGCTTCACCGCCGAGCTTTCCGAAAACGCGATGACCGTGGCGCGCGCCGGTGATTGGCGCACCGGTGATCTCTGGCAGGAGACCACGCGCGGCAGCGGCGATCCGGCTGTGTCTCCGGACGGAACGAAACTGGCCATGGTGCTCCGCAATGCGAAAGGGGAGGCCACGCTCGCGGTCTTCGGAACCGGCGCGAACGAGGAAGAGGCGAAGAACGCCAAGCGCATCGCCGAGATGCTGCGCCGCGATCCGCAGGACGTCGCGCCCGTTCGCACGAAGCCGTTTCCGCGCAAGCCGCTGCATTCGTACAAACCGCCCGACGGCGGCGACATCGACAATCCGCGCTGGACACGCGACGGCACCGCAATCATCTACACGCATAAGCGGCCCGACCGTGACGGCTTCCTTCACCACGATCTCTTCCGCTGGAAGCCGGACTCGGGACAAGCCGAGCGGCTCACGCATCGCGCCGACGTGAAGGACGCCGATCCGATCGATGCCACGCGCGCCATCGCCGTCCGCAGCCGCTTCGGAGAGTCGCAGATCGTCATCGTCGATCTCAGCATCGGTCTCACCAAGGGCGCGATCACGCCGCGCACGGAGCCGTCGCTCGACGTCGTCTACTCGCATCCGCGCGTAGCCGCCGACGGCCGCATCGCCTGGGCCGAGCACGCGAACGGCGAGTGGCATGTCGTGATCGATGGCAAGCCGCTGCCGGTCGCCGGCGCCTTCGCGCCTGAGTGGGGAACGAACGGAACACTCTTCGCCGCCGTCGCCGGCCGCGGCTTCATCGACATCGCGCGCATCGATGCCGTCGGAGCGTCCTACGTCACGCACAGCGCCGGCATGGCCCTCTCTCCCGCTCCGTCGCCCGACGGCTCGTTGTACTTCATGTCCCTCGATCCCGACGGCTTCGTCGTCCGCCGCCTCGCCGATCCAATGCCGCTGCCGCCACAAACGCTCACCTTCGACCGCTCGCTCGTTCCCGCCCTCCCGCCGCCGCCCGCCACGCCCGTCACCCTCCACGACGACCCGGTCACGCCGCACTCCTACGGCCTCGGACGCCAGGAAGGTTCGACGACATTCGGCGGCCAATACACCTCCTTCGGCAGCACCACCGAATTCGGCCTCCGCCTCGGCGACGTCATCGGCCGCCTCGACACGCTCATCCTCGGCGCCATCAGCACCCGCGACCTGCCGCGCGGACTCGCCATCGCCTCGATCTGGCGCGGCCTGCCGGTCGCGATCGCCGCCCACGCATTCGACACGCGCGAAACACGCGGCCTCGAACTGCGCGCCACCCGCGATGGGGTCTTGCCACTGTCCCGATTCTCGCTCAGCGCCGGCGTCCTCGTCGCCCAACACCGCAACCGCGCCTTCCTCGACGCGCACTTCGCCACGCACCAACGCCGCATCGCCTCCGAACGGATCGACATCGCCGCCGACTCCGCCAACCACCTCCAAGCCACCGCCCGCGCGGCCGTCCGCGCCGGAGCCCTGACCCTCGGCGCCGCCCTCTCGGCCGGCCGCCACCTCACCCTCGGCGGCACCGCCTCCTCAATCGAACCCGACTCCTTTCTCATCGAACATCTCCTCGACCCAGCTTTCGCCCGCGGTATGTTCTCCAGCTCCGCCTATCGCGGCCAACGCCTCTCGATCGGACTCGGCGGCGTAACCGCCTTCTGGCAACGCCACCACGTCGGCACCGACATCGACGTGGTCGGCCTCGAGACCAGTACTTCCATCCCGCCGATGCCCCTTCTGAAAACGCCGGGACTCCAACTCACCGCCGGCATCGCCCGGGTGCGAAGCGAACGCAAAACAAGAGGGTGGGGGGGGGTGGTGGAAGCCCTAGGCGAGTGACATCAGCGGAGAAAGGCCTGGCATCTTGATGGCTGGCTCTCAGCGTCTCGCCGCTGCGTCGCCAGAACCCAAAAGTTATGCGATTATGAATCGCCGACGTAGTCAGGGCTTCAAATGGCATTCTACAAAAACAACCCAGAGCTCTTCACCCAGGGAAACCTTGTCTACATGCTGGAAGAGCATCTAAAGAAAGCATCTGAATACGTCAATAGCATTCAGGCGGGGCAATTCATGGCCTCGACTGACGAACAAATTATTCAGAATGCCGTCGCAGATCTAGAGGTCGTACCAATCGAACTTCATGTCGACCAGAAGGTGCTCGACCAACAAGAAGAACAGGTAGACGTTAGCCATGACCCGACACGCTTGTTCCTCAACCGCGATCGACCGTTTTACGTTCCCGGTACGCGCTTTACGATCTCGATTCCGTACACTGGTCAGCCCGAATTGTGGACCGTCGCCCCTGGGGATTTTTGGGCCACCAATCCAAGAGCGAATGTATTGCAGCCAGATGAGCGTGGCGTCGGCATGATTCGAATCGTGATCGATCACCCTGCCGATATCCTGTCGCCGGAACCAGTACAGTCGATCCTCAGCGATACACTTCGTGACATCGAGCTTTGTCTGAGGGCGCAACGATGCGAAATTGAACATCGGAATTCCGAACTCCCGGACGTCGTGCGGCAAGAAATTGAACGGCGGCGACATACGCTCCGGCAGAGTAATGTGATTGCGGACGCTCTAAATATCCCGCTCCGGCCCCGCGCCGGAGTACCTGACGTTACAACTATTCCGATTAAGAGAAGACTCAAGCGACCACTGCCGACGCCGCCAATGCCTAATGAGCCACGCGGGCTCGGAATCGCCGACGAGGATTACGACCATATTCTTGCGGTCATTCGACACGAAGGTCGAACATTCGAATCAACGCCCGTAACGTACAAGAGGCTCGGCGAGGAAGACCTTAGAAACATTCTGCTTGCGCACTTGAACGGGCACTATGAAGGAGGTGCGACGGGCGAAACTTTTCGTGAAGCCGGTAAGACTGATATCCGTATCGAGGACCAAAATCGGGCAGCATTCGTTGCCGAGTGCAAACTGTGGCGAGGCGCCGCGGAGGTTACGGCAGCAGTGGACCAACTGCTTTCATACCTTACGTGGCGAGACGCCAAAGCCTCACTGATTCTTTTCAACAAGGAGATTGCCCATTTCTCGGAATTGCCATCAAAGATGGAACAGGCTCTCCGCACTCATCAACTGTTCCGGGCCGACCTAGGTACGAATGAGATCGGCGAGTGGCGTTCGTCATTCGCATCTCCACAAGATCCAACCATGCTCATCGCGGTACATGCCTTCATTTTCAACCTCTACACCGCGTAGGCAACTGGACGCTCGCTGACCCGCGCTATCATCCGCGCCCATGATTCACTTCCATAACGGCGACGTGGCGGCGTCGCTGGCGCGGCGGGCGGGGGTGCCGGGGCGGCATGTGCCGTTTCGCGAGTCGCTCGTCGGTGGGCCGGTGCGGTCGAATCTGCCGTTGCACGAATGGGTCGAAGAGCGCGCGCTTTTTCTGGCCGAGCACCATGGCGAGAGTCTGCTGCGCGTGCGCAACGACCTGCTCGAACAGGAGCTCGGGCTCGACCGGGCGCGCGAGGAGGAGGAAGTCGTCCTCTGGTTCGAGCACGATCTCTTCTGCCTCGTGCACCTGTTGTATCTGCTTACGCGGCTCTCGAAGTGCCGCCGCATCACGCTGATCTGGTGTCCGCAGCCATTGGGGCTGCAGTCGGAGGAGGAGATCTTCAACCTCTTTCAGTCGCGCGCGGCCGTGCTGCCGGCCATGATGACCGCCGCGTCGCTGGCGTGGCGTGCGTTCACGTCGGACGATCCGGTCGCGCTGAACCGCTTTCTCGATCAGGACGTCGCCGATTTTCCGTTCCTTCGCGACGGCCTTCGCCTGCACGCCTCGCGGTTTCCGTCGAAGCGCAACGGACTCGGCGAAGTAGAGCGCCGCGCGGTCGAAGGGATCGACGCCGGTCTCACCGATTTCGTCTCGCTCTTCGTGGGGTTCGATCGAAACCCGCCGCGATTCGGATTCGGTGACGGCGAGTTTCTCCGCCATCTGAAACATCTCGCCAGCGTGGCAGTGCCGGTCATCACCATCATCGGCGAGGAGAAAGCCAATCCGCCGAAGGCGCTGTTCTCCATCACTCCGGCGGGCCGGAATGTGATCGATGGAACTATCGACTTTATCGAGATCAACAACGCCAACTTCTGGCTCGGCGGCGCGCACCTGACGCGCGAAAGGATGTGGCGATGGGACGCCGACCTGCGGCAGATCGTGCCGAGCCAGCCTGCCGCCTCGTAAGGTTCGAGGCGGCGGACGGCGTCGCGTTAGCGGGCCTGCTGTTCGAGCCGCCGCGCGCGTCCAAGCGCGCCATCATCTGGCTTCACGGCGGCGGCGGAGCTTCTGTTTACGAATCGCGCCGAACGAATCTGCTGGCAACTGTTTTCATCGCGCAGGGCATCGCCTTCTTCCCGTTCAACAACCGCGGCTCGGGCATCGTCCGCCGCGCCGGCGACGGCCTCGGCGGATCCGCCTTCGAACGCATTCGCGACTGCGTGGCCGACATCGACGGCGCCATCCGCGAGCTGTGGCGCCGCGGCTTTCGCGACATGACGCTGGCCGGCCACTCGACGGGCGCGAACAAGATCGCCGTCTACGATCACTACAAGCCGCGCAACCGCGCCAAGCGGTACGTGCTCCTCGCCGGCGGTGACGACACAGGCCTGCTCTACGCGCAGCTTGGTGCGCGCAAGTTCAACGCGCTGCTGACGAAAGCGAAGTCGATGATCAAAGCGCGCCGCGGTGACGAGCCCGCGCCGAGCATTCCTGGACAGACGATGCTGAGCTGGCGCGCACTCTACGACGTCGCCAATCCCGACGGCGACTACAACGTCTTCCCGTTTTTCGAAGCGATGACCCGGACCAGGCTTTCGCGCCGTCCGTTCCGATACATCCGCGCAATCCGCAAGCCGTCGCTCTACATTTACGGCGACTGCGATCAGTACTGTTTCGACGACGTTCCGCGGTGCGTCTCCATCGTCGCGCAGCAAGTCAGCGGCCGTGCGGAGATCGTGGTCCTGCACGATGCGGATCACGGCTTCAGCGGCAGGGAAGAGGAGCTTGGTGCGCTGATCGCGAATTGGATTTCGTAGCTACCGTACGTCGGCGCCGACGAGCATGTACTCCGCGAAGGCGGTCGACTCCGGAATGGGGAGTCCGTCTTCGCGCAGACCTTCGATGTGCATCTGGATGGCGCCGTACATTGGCCTCCGCATCGACGCGCGTTGCGCCGGTTGCCGCGCAGCCGGGAAGATCGGGCGAGTAGGCCGAGAAATTGGCGCCGGCGTCTTCGATGATGATCAGGAATCGGTGCAGAGTCATTGCCGACGAGTTTACGTACAATCCGCGCCCGCATGTGGGGAATCGAACAGACCGAGATCGGCCGCATCGTCGTTCCGCCGGCGTTGCCGGATGGATTCGGTCTCTTCTACACGACCGTTGATTTCGACGGCCGTTTGAATGTCGACGCCGTGGCGCGATTGATGGGAATCGTCCGCGAGCGATTCGGCATCGAGGCGGCGCTGGCCACGTGCACTCAGGTTCACGGTAGGAACGTCGTGCGCGCACAGACGGAACGCGAATGCGATTCGTGCGATGGGCTCTGGTCTTCCGATACCGGCACGGCCCTCGGCATCAAAGTCGCGGACTGTCTGCCCGTCACGATCGCGGACATGCCGCGCGGCGTCATCGCCAACGTCCATTCCGGCTGGCGCGGTGCTGTGCAGAAGATTGCCGCGGAAGCGATCGATGCCATCGGCGGAGTGAGTCCTGCCGCGCAGGCGTGGCTCGGGCCTTCGATCCGTGTCTGTTGTTTTGAAGTTGGCGAGGAAGTCGCCGATCAGTTTCGCGCTTCGTACGACCAAGCTGAACTGTTCGTCGATCGCGCCGGCGCGAAGCCGCACATCGATTTGCTTCGGCTCACCGCCCCGCTGCTTACCGAGCGCGGAATTGCGCCGCAGAACATTCACGACTCCGGCCTCTGCACGCGCTGCAACGGATCGATCTTCCACTCCTATCGCCGCGACGCCGGCAGAGGTGGACGAAACCTTGCAATTGCGGCCCATTAGCTTGGCCACTTTCAACGCACGTCTACCTCGCCGCCGCACCGTCTTTCAGGTGATCTCGATCTCCGTCGTGGCCGTGATCGTGCTGATCGCGATCCTCGCGCTCTACGTCTACAAACAATCCGTCGGGAAGTTCGAGATCCGCCGCCTCTCGCTGCCGACGCGCATCTTCACCGACTTCACTCCACTTCGAACCGGCGTCGTCCTCGGTCCCGACGATCTCGCAGAAAAACTCAACCGCCTCGGATACCGGCAGGTCTCGGCGCTGTCGCAGGCGGGCGACTACATCCCCGGATCGGCGCAGATCGACCTCTACACGCGGCCGTTCACGCATCCGACCGGGCAATATCCATCGCAGCCGGTGCGCGTTGCCTTTCGCAACGGCGGCATCGCCTCGGTGGTCTCGCTCAAAGGGGCATCGCCGATCGACAACGCCGCACTGGAGCCGGAACTGCTCACGTCGATCCTCAGCGACCAGCTCGAAAACCGGCGGCCCGTCACGCTCGATCAGGTGCCGAAGAGTTTGCAGGACGCCGTCGTCGCCACGGAGGACGTTCGCTTCTGGCATCACCCCGGCGTCGATCCGATCGGACTCTTGCGCGCGCTCTTCCGCAACGTTCGCGCGGGCGGTGTGACCGAGGGTGGCTCGACACTGACGCAGCAACTCGTAAAGAACTACTACCTGACCGGCGAACGCACCTACAAACGCAAAGCGACCGAAGCGTTCATGGCGGTGATCCTCGACGCGAAGTATTCGAAGCGCGAGATCCTCGAGGCGTATCTCAACGACATCTACCTCGGGCGCAACCGGTCGATCTCGATCCTCGGCGTCGGCGAGGCGGCGCGCTTCTATTTCGGGAAGCCGGTTTCCGAGATCAGCCTCCCCGAGGCCGCGCTGCTCGCGGGGCTGATCCGCAGTCCGAACAACTACTCGCCGTTCGTGCGTCCGGACCTGGCGATGCAGCGGCGGAGCACCGTCCTCGGCCTGATGCTCAATCAGAAAAAGATCACCCGTGAGCAATACGACGCCGCCATGGCCACCAAGCTGCCGCCGCGCCCGTTCCGCCAGCGCAGCGGACTTTCGTCGATTCCGTACTACGTCGACCGCGTCCTGCAGGAGATGGCGCGCGATTACGGCATCAAGGACGTGAAAGGCCGCGGCCTGCAGATCTACACCGCGATCGATCTCAACGCGCAGGACACCGCGGCGCGCACCGTCGAAGTGGGACTCGCCGCGCTGGAGAAGGGGAGTAAGCGCCTCCGGCGTCCCGGCCAGCCGCTTCAGGGCGCGATCATCAATGTCGATGTTCCGACGGGCGAGATTCGCGCTTTGATCGGAGGACGCAACTACGATCTCAATCAGTTCAATCGCGCGCTCAATGCCAAGCGGCAGATCGGATCGCTGGTGAAGCCGTTCGTCTACGCGACGGCATTCGAGCCGAGCCTTTCGAGCCAGAACATCACGCCGGCCACGCTAGTGAGTGATACGCGCTTCGTCCTCAAGCGCCGCTTCTCCGACGATTGGTCGCCCCGCAACTATGAGGATGTTTATCACCAGACGGTCACGGTGGCCGAGGCACTGGAGCAGTCGCTGAACTCGGCCTCGGTGCGTATCGGCCTCGCGTGCGGACTCGATCCGATCGCGCGCACCGCCCACACGCTCGGCGTCATCTCCGACATCGACACGAAGAATCCGTCGATGCTCCTCGGCGCGGTCGATCTCTCGCCGATCGAGATGGCAGATGCGTACTCCACGATTGCGCGCCTCGGCTCGCGCGTGCCGCTGCACGCGGTCAAGTTCGTGACCGACGACAAGGGCCGGCAGGTTTCCGCCGGCGACGAGATCAAGCCGGTGCAGGTCTTTCCGGCCCGCGACACGTACATGCTCGTCAACGTGATGAAGGGCGTCGTCGACCGCGGCACCGCGGCCGGCGCGCGTTCAATGGGCTTTCGCCTTGTCGCCGCCGGCAAGACCGGCACGACGAACGACAAACGCGACGCGTGGTTCATCGGATTCACGCCGAAGTCGCTCACGCTGACGTGGATCGGCTTCGACGACAACGCGCCGACCGGCCTCTCCGGCGGCACGGGCGCGGTTCCGATCTGGACGCGCTTCATGCAGGCGGTGATGGCGGGCGAGCCGAACGTCGACTTCGCGCCGCCCGAGGGCGTGGTCATGGCGCAGATCGACGAAACGAGCGGAGGTCTCGCGGTCCCGAACTGTCCGCCGCGCGTCGTCGTGACCGAGGCGTTCAAAGCCGGGACGCAGCCGGGCAATCCGTGTCCGTTGCACAGTCCGCAGGCGGCTCCAGCGCCGGCGTTGGACCAGTTCGGGAACCCGATCGCGCTCGATACCGCCGGTATGCCGATTACACCCGAAATGACCACGACCTCCGCGCCGCTCCCGCCGATCACGCCGGAACCGGGCGACACAACCCTGACTGGCGGCTACTTCCGCACCGACACCGCCCCGCCGCCGACCACGACGACCTCGGAGCCGCGCCGCGAGCGGGATCTGGGTCGCGACCGCTCCGACCAGCCGCCGCCGAGCACGAATACCAGCGAGCCGACTCCGTCGACCAATACGAGCAGCACAACGAGCACCTCGCCGCCACCGCCGAGGTTTTCGACCTAAGACCCTGCGCCTTGCAAAAGCACAGACAAGAGTGTCTGTGCCACATGGCGACTGACTCCTATCCGTTGCTTTCTCAAGTTTTTTTGCCTCCGAGGGTAGGGACTGCCGCCTTTCCGTCACTCCTAAGTCAGGAGACGTTGATTGGTGATGGGCAATTCTGCCGCAAACGGTGCTGAAGAGCGCTTCCGGAAGTCGAAAGGGCAACTCTCTTCCGGCACCGCGCGATGCGGCAGCAACCGTCGCCGTCGAGCGGCCGCGTGGCCGCAGGTAGGTTATTTTTCTGGAAGATCCGCGAAGAGCGCACACTTGTGGTGGGCGACGGTGACGAACGATCAGTCCGAATTCTCGACTGTGCATCCTCTCGATGCCGTGTACCGCGAGCACGAGAGCTTGCTGCGCTCGATCGCTCAATATCGTTTCCGCGTCCCCGAATGCGATGCCGAAGCGCTCGTCCACGACATCTTCGCCTCTTTCCTCGAACGGCAGCCCGACGCCTACGACATTAAGGCCTTCCTCATCGGCTCCATCAACAACGCCTGCCGGCACTACTGGCGGAAGCGGCAGTACGAAGAGCCGCTGCTGCCGCATCACGAACTGACGCCGAGCGACGACGAGGCGGCGAAGCTGGAGCGCTGGGCGCTCCGCCTGAGCCTCGGCGCGACGCTGGCCCGCCTGGGTGGCAAATGCAGCGAGACGCTGCGCCGCTATTACCTCCGCGACGAGAGCGCGGAATCGATCGCGCAGGAGCTTGACACGTCTCCTGCATACATCTGGCAACTGCTGTCGTCGTGCCGCAAACGCGCGCGGCAGATCTATAGCGCCATTACCCGTTCACGATCATGAGTCACTACACCGAAGACGAGCTGTCTGCCTACGCTTTACGCCCTGACGCCATCGACGACCGCGAAGGAGTCGAGCAGCACGTGGCCGCATGCGGCGACTGCCGCGACACTCTCGACGTCATCGAAGCCTTTGACATAGCCCTCCAGGATCCGCTCCCGTGGGAGATGTCCGAGTCGATGCCGGTCCGCCGCGAGGCGCCGCCCGCGCTTCTCGATCACGCCCGCGCCATCGCCGCCGCGGACGCCCGCGCCCGCGAGCTGGTCATGCCGCTGGTCGATTCGGCGATCCGCTTCCGCGCGGCCCGCGTCGACGATGACCCGCGCTTCTACACGCTGGCCATGATGCGGCTGCTGTCCAAAGTCGCGAACGGCATGCACGAACGCCAGCCGCAGTTCGGCCTCGTCCTCGCCGACACGGCGCTGAACATCGCCCAGAAACTCCCCGCGAATTTGCAATCGCAGTCGGCCTGGTACGTCGGCACGGCGTGGAAAGAGCGCGCGAACGCGTTGCGCTACCTCGGCCGCTTCAAGGAAGCCGACGAAGCGCTCGACCGCGCCGAGGAGGCGTTCGAGTCGGATGACCACGTGGAGCCGTTCGATCTCGCCATCGTGCAGTACGTGCGGGCGACGGTCTGCGCCGAAACAGAACGGTTCGATGACACCGTGCGGCTTGCGCGGGAGTCGGCTTCGCAGTTCCTGTTTTACGGCGATCAGCGGCGCTATCTCGCGGCTCGATTGGTTGAAGGATTCGGTTACTACTGCGTCGATCGCGATCGCGAAGCGGCGCCCATTTTCGAATCCGTGATCGAAGCTGCTCGTGACGCACGTGAGATGTGGATACTGGCCGGCTCCTTGTCGAACGCGGCTGCTTGCTACACGCACCTTCACCTGTACGACAAGGCCGAGAAGTACTACGCGGAGGCCGTTTCCGTCTTCACCGATCTGGAGATTCCGACGGAGTGCGCGCGCACGCTCTGGGCGTGGGCAGCGATGAAGGTTGAAAGCGGAGATTACGAGAATGGCCTGCCTGAGCTCGAGCGCTCGCTCGATCGATTGAAGCGGTTCGAGCTCAACAACGACGCTTCGCTCGCTGCGCTCGATCTGGCGGCTGGCCTTCTTGCGGATGGGCAACCCGATCGAGTTCCTGCGTTGTGTCGCTCCGTCGCCGTCACATTCGCCTCCGAGGGAATGACTCGCAGCGCTCGTAAAGCATTGGCATATCTCAGCGAAGCGGTAAGCTCGGGAACCGCGACGGCTGATGAGGTCCGGCACATCCGTACCTATCTGGAGCGCCTGCCGACACACCCCAACCAAGAATTTTCGCAGCTCCAGTAAGAAAAAACTCAGGAAAGCGTTTCTCGCGTCACTCTACTTGTGAGGGCGCCCTCCATCACTCCGGTTTTGACCGGCACGAGGAGGGTTTATGCGTAAAACGATTGGAGTCTATGTTCTTGCTGTTTCGGTATTCATGGCGGCTTCGGCGCCCGTATCTGCGATGCCGACGAGCGGCCGCTCCGGCGATTCATTCTTCACGCGGCTGAAGAATGCCATCGTCCGGATCCTGGACGAAGCAAAAATCAGCGTTCCCGTAGGCTGATTCTTCTCTGGATTGCTTCCCAACTGCCGATCCCCGCTCGGTTGAGCGAAGCTGCGTGTGCAAGCCCGCGTTACCATCCGCATGGATGCGCACCATCGTCGTCACAGTCTGTCTTCTCATCGCCTCGAACGTCTTCATGACGTTCGCTTGGTATGCCCATCTGCGCAACTTGTCGTCGCGTCCGTGGTACGTGGCGGCATTCGCCAGTTGGGGCATTGCGCTCTTTGAATATCTGCTGCAGGTCCCGGCTAATCGCATCGGATTTCACCAGCTCTCGCTGGCGCAACTGAAGATCGTGCAGGAGGTCGTAACGCTGTCGGTGTTCGTCCCGTTCGCCGTCTTCTACATGCGGCAGCCGATGAACCTCAATTTTCTGTGGGCGGGACTCTGCCTTCTCGGCGCGGTATTCTTCATTTTCCGATGAGCGATGCCGCCGCAAAGAGTTGGGCCGTTCTTTTCGCGCGGCTCGTGCTCGGTCTGATCTTCTTCATGGCCGGAGTCTGGAAAGTGTTCAGCCTCGGGCCTGCCGGCCACGTGCAGCGTTTCTTCCTTCCGTTCCAGCACACGTTTCTGCCGGTGTGGTCGCTTTGGGCGGTCGGTTTCGCGATTCCCTTCGTCGAATTGATCGCCGGCGCGCTCGTTATCCTCGGCTTCAAGACTCGCTACGCGTTGGTGGCGCTCGGCATGGTGCTGGCCATCGTCACCTTCGGTCATCTTTTCGAACAGCCGCTCTACGCGCTCCACGAGCACGTCATTCCGCGGCTCGCGCTCGTGCTCTTCGTTTTCCTGATGCCGCGGGACAGCGATCGATACTCGCTCGATCACGTCCTGCGTCGCGCTTGAACGACTGACACCGGCTACAATCCTCGCTTCATGCGCATCCTTGCAGACGTTGCCGTCGTGATCGTGGCTGTGCTGCACCTCGGCTTCCTGGTCCTGGAGATGTTCCTCTGGACCAAGCCGTTCGGGATGCGCACCTTCCGCCTCTCGCCCGAAATCGCCCAAGCCTCCGCGGGTCTCGCCGCCAACCAGGGCCTCTACAACGGATTCCTCGCCGCAGGTTTGCTGTGGGGCGTCTCCGGCGGCGACGGCGCCTATCCCATCAAGCTTTTCTTCCTCGGCTGCGTCATCGTGGCCGGCATCTTCGGAGGATTCACCGCCAAGCGATCGATTCTCTGGCTGCAGGCCTTTCCCGGCCTGCTCGCCCTTCTAGCCGTCATCGCTGCGCACCGAGGCTGACGCATGGAACTGCTCCTCTGGCGCTGGAGTACGACCGCGCAGATCACCTCGGAGCTGATGATCGCGGTCTTCTTCGTGGTGCTGGCGCGATCGGTTCGCCGCGTCGAGATGCGGTCGTGGATTCAGGCCTGGCTCTGGAACATCGCCGCGCTTTTCGTCACGATCGTCTTCTGGTTCGCGCAACCGAAATCGCGTGTCGCCTTCATGTCCATCGTCTTCGGCTACTCGTTGTCGAAGACGATTTTCTCCGTGCTCCTCGTCGCCGGCACCTGGAACTTCGTCCGCCGCCGTCCGGGTCTCGCGTTGCGGCGCGTCGTCATCATTTCTGTGATCGCCTACTCGATCGTGGCCGCATTCACGTTCGACAAAATCGACAAACTCGGCACCGCGCAATCCGCTGTCATTGGCCTCATCCTCGGCTTCGGTGCGCTGCTCCTTCTCGTCACGCGAACTCCCGGCGCGGGATGGTTGACGGCCGGCTTGTCGATCCGGACCATCCTCGCGATCGTCGAAACGCTCGCGCACGGCGCGCGGCTCTTCCCTCAGCACCTCGTATCGGAATCGGCGATCGGGATCTTTGTCGCGTCGTACTCCTCGTTCGACACCGGCGCGGAGTGGGTGATTGCCCTCGGATGCGTGCTCATTCTTTACCGCACCATTCAACAGGAGCTGACGCAATCGAACGTCGATCTCCTCGCCGCGCAGGAAGTGCTGCAGGAACTGGTCGACCGCGATCCGCTCACTGGCCTCGCGAATCGCCGCGCCCTGCCGGAAGTTCTGCGCAGTGTCTTTCGCACCGGCGCCACCATCCTCTTCTTCGATCTCAATGATTTTAAAAATATCAACGACCGCTACGGCCACCAGACGGGCGATGACTGCCTGAGACGGTTTGCGCGCGTGCTGCAGTCCAGTTTCCGTCCCGAGGATCACGTGATCCGCTACGCGGGCGACGAGTTCGTAGTCATCGCGCCGTCCGCTGACTCCACACAGATCCTCGCGCGTGTCGAGAGCGTGCGCGAGCGGCTCAAGTTCGAGCGCAGCGACGGACCTCCCATCAAGTTCTCCGTCGGCCACGCCAGCGTTCCCGTCGACGGCGATGCCGAGGCCGCGCTGCGGGAAGCGGACGAAGCAATGTATCGCCAAAAGGGCGCCGGAGGCGGGCGGCTGCGGACGGTGTGATTTCTTCGCGCCCTTACAAAGCTTTCTGTCGCGTTTTTACGGGAGGCCGTGGTTCGCGCGTCACCAAACGGTCAGCCAGATCTGACTCCACCTCACGCAGATGCTGCGCGTAACCTTCTGAGCCACCGTACCTCTGCAGAAGTTTCGCCCGCGTTTCATGAATCTCTTCGACGAGCGGATCTCTGAACTCATTCATAGCATTTCCCCGAGTAATTCATACGGCGTGCAGATCAGCGGCGGTTCATAACCACTTTCGCGGCACGTATCGTAGACGAGCGGTAATGTAACAGCGTTTGCGATGTGCTTGCAGTTCCATGTCGCCAGGAAATCCATTCCATGAACTGTAGCGATTGCGATGTGTAAAGCATCTGTTTCGGCCTTCGCCGGTAAGTCGGAGTGTCTCAACAACTCGGCTTTCAGGGCATGCGCACGGTCCGTCACGCGTAGGAGGGAAACGCTCTCCAGAAACCCAAGTCGTTCCGCCGCCAATGACGGTTCACCTTCTCTCGCCTCGTCGACGACAGCGGCAGAAGCAAACAAATCAAAGTCGCGTCCGCGTGATGTCCACCAGCGGCGCGTCAGTTCCTGGTGCGCGGCAACTTGCAGATCGTTGCGATTCAGCCATCCTACGAGGTAGCTGATCACGCTCGTCTCCACATAGACGCTTGGTTTCACGCGCATCAGCTTATCGCTTTGAGCAGCGAAATCAGCGAGTTATCGCAGCCTGTGATGGTAATCTCCGTCATCACGAATTGGAGGCAGTCATGACCGGTGTGATCGAACTTATCGACGGTGAAATCAGCCAGCGCCACATGCTCAATCATCCGTTTTATCAGCGCTGGAACTCCGGCGAGCTGACGCGCGGCGAGCTCGAAGAGTATTCGCGGCAGTACTACCCGTACACGCTCGCGTTTCCGACGTTTCTCAGCGCGATGCACGCGCACACCGGCGACATCGCCATCCGCCAGTACCTGCTCGAGAACCTGATCGAGGAGGAGCGCGGCGCCGAAAACCATCCCGAGCTATGGCTCCGCTTCTGCGAAGCCCTCGGCGTCGATCGCGCCGACGCGAAGTCGGCGACTCCGAACGCCGCGACGGCGGACCTCATCGCCACGATGCGCAATCTCGCCCGCAGCGAGAAGCTCCACGAAGGTCTGGCCGCGCTCTACGCGTACGAGTCGCAGATCCCCGCTGTTTCGAAAACGAAGATCGACGGCCTCGCCGCGTGGTACGGAATCACCGAGCCGCGCGACATCTCGTTCTTCTCGGTGCACATGGAAGCCGACGTCTTCCACTCGCAGACCGCGCGCGGACTTCTCGAAACGCTCTGCGACACCCCGGAAAAGTGCGAGGAAGCGCGCGCCGCGGCTGCGACTACCGTGAACGCGCTGTATCAATTCCTCGACGCTGTGAACTAGTTCGTCTCGCTTACTTCCGTTTTAATGTTTCAATAGCCCCATGGGAACGCGTGGGTCGGCGTTTCTCCTCGCAGTGCTGCTGGTTTCGTTCGCTGCCGCGTCGCGCGCGCAGGTGATGACGTACATCTACCATGCGCCCGAGTCCTCGCTCGACGTTCGGTATCTGTATCACTGGGAGATTCTGCGGACGGCGCTGGAGGGGACCACGCCGAAGTGGGGCGCGTATCGCATGGTGCCGTCCGGGTTCATGACCGAGCGGCGGCAGGCGTTCGAGTTGAAGAACGCCACGGGCAAGCTGAGCGTCATGTACCTCAGCACCACTCCCGATTTCGAGCAGCACCTCATCCCGATCCGCATCCCGGTCGACAAGAACCTCGGCGGGTATTGCGTGTTTCTGATTCGGCGTGACGATCAGCAGCGATTTGCGAACGTTCGCTCGATCGATGACCTTCGCGGATTCACCTACGGACTCGGATTGGGATGGATCGACGTCGACATCCTGAAAGCAAACGGATTTCGCGTCGTCACCGGCTCCAGTTACGACGGTTTATTCGAAATGCTGGTCAACAGGCGCTTTGACGTCTTCCTGCGCGCGGCCACCGAGGTGCTCGACGAGTATGCCAAGCGGAAGGAGTCGCTGCCGCTGGCGATCGAGGACAGCGTCATTCTTTATTACCCGCTGCCGATGTACTTCTGGTTTCCGAAGACGGACGAAGGACGCCGGCTGGCGGCGCGCGCCGAGGAAGGGATGCGGATGATGATCGCCGATGGAACGTACGACCGCATCTTCGACGCCTACCAGCGGCAGAAAATCGAGCGGCTCCGACTGAAGGATCGCCGCATTTTCAAAATCGCCAATCCATTCGTCGGCGCCGAGACGCCGTTTGCCGACAAGCGGCTGTGGTTCGATCCGCAAACGTGGAAGTGATGGCCCGCCGAAAACTCTCCGTTGCCGTCATCGTCGCCGCCACGCTTGTGACGGTGACGACGCTCCTGTTCGGAGTGCTGGCCACGATCAGCTACGTGTCCGGTCATCAACGCGAAGAGGAACGGCTGCGGCGCGGCGTGGCAGCGCAGGCCGAGGAGCTTGCGGCGGCGCTGGTGTTGCCGGTGTGGAACATCGACCGCGCGCAGATCGACAAAATCCTCGACAGTCAGGGCCAAACGCCGCAGGTTGAGGCCGTGATCGTCGAAGCCGCGGGCCGAGTTCAGGCGCGTGTCCGCGATCGCGAGGGACGGTTCGTTGCATCGAACGGCAACGTCTCATCGGCCGGACTGTTCGCTGCCGAACGGCCGATCACCTTTTCCGGCGAGCGCATCGGAACCGTGCGTCTGCTCGCCACGCCGCGATACATCACGCGACAGTTGCGTGCGTCGCTGATCTCGATGGCCATGACGACGCTGGTGATCGACCTGCTGCTGATCCTCTCGGTCTATCTCGTCCTCTGGCGCGCGGTCGTACGGCCCTTGGCCGGAATCGAGAAGTACGCGGCCGCTGTCAGCAGCGGGTCGAGCGATGCTGCGATCGCTCGTCCGCGCGTTTTTCCGAAAGAACTGGCAGGCGTTCAGTCGTCGATCCAGACCATGGTCAGTCTGGTCGAAGACCGCTACCGCGAGTTGCAGGAAAGCGGCGAGCGGTTCCACTCCATCTTCGACGCCGTTAACGATGCCATTGTCATCAACGACATCGACAGCGGCGCGATCCTCGACGCCAATCCGGCCATGTGCGCGATGTTCGGCTACAGCGTGGAAGAGCTGCGCAATATCGGCATTGGCCCGCTGAGCGCCGGCGAGTTGTCGTTCACGGCAGCGGACGCGTTGGTACGCATTCGCAAAGCCGCGCAAGGCGAGAAGCAGCTTTTCGAATGGCATTCGAAACACAAAGACGGCCATCTTTTTTGGACCGAGGTCAACATGCACGTCGCCACGATCGGCGATCGCCGGCGAAGCATCGTCGTCGTCCGCGACATCACGCAGCGCAAGCAGATGGAGGAGGCGCTGAAGGAGGAGAAGGACTTCACCGACACCGCCATCAACGCCATGACTGGCATCTTCTTCGTGCAGGATCGGCATGGACGTCACCTCCGCTGGAACCACACGATGGAGCAGGTCGCGGCCCTTGGAAACCGGAGAGTCGGCGACCTCATTGGCGCTGAGCTCATCCACCCGGACGATCGCGGTCTCGTCGAACGTAAGATCGCCGAAGTCTTCGAGCGCGGCTCTGCCGAAATCGAGGCGCGCATCATCCTCTCGAGCGAGGTCCGCCACTACTTCTTCAACGGCCGGCGGATGGATGTCGACGGTGAACCGTTCCTGGTCGGGACAGGCTTCGACGTCACCGAACGGCGGCGCGCCGAGGCGGAGCAGAAGCGGTTGCAGAACGCGGTCGAGCGGTCGGCGGCGGAGTGGAAAGAAACGTTCGACACCGTTACCACGCCGATTCTGATCATGGAACCGAGTGGCGACGTCGTTCGCGTCAATCGCGCTGCCCTCGAGTTGAGCGGACTCTCGGAAGCGGAAATCGCCGGGCGTCCGATCGATGCGATCGGGGATGGCGAGCCTTGGCAGACCGCGTCGCAGCTCGTTTCGTACATCGCCGGCGGGCGGCAGGGAACCACCGCGGAGACGAAGGATGACGGCGGCAGAACGTGGGACATCATCGTCACGCGTTTTTCCGCTCCCGATGGCGGACCTGAACGCTTCATCCTCGTCCTTTGGGAGATCACCGGCATCGTTGAGCTGCAGGAATCGCTGCGGCGCAATGAAACGCTGTCGGCGATGGGCACGCTCGTGGCCGGCGTTGCGCACGAAGTCCGCAATCCGCTCTTCGGCATCTCGGCCACGCTCGACGCTTTCGACGAGGAGATGAGGCAGCCCGGCTACGCCGAATGCGGCGCCACGCTGCGGCAGGAGGTAAATCGGCTCGTGCACCTGATGCAGGAGTTGCTCGAGTACGGCAAGCCGGCCGCGCTTTCGATCGAGAGCGGCGATGTGACAGAGGTGGTCGGCGAAGCCGTAGAGAGCCGCCGCTCCGCCGCGCGCGCCGCGCAGGTCGAGATCCGCAACGCCATGACGGCGAGCATGCCGGCTCTGCTCATGGATCCGTCGCGGCTGCGGCAGGTGTTCGAGAACCTGATCGACAACGCGATCCAGCATTCCGATCCCGGGATGACCGTGCATATCGACGGCAATGTCGTCGATCACGCCGGGCGGCAGTGGGTGGAGTGCCGCGTCGAAGATGAAGGTCCCGGCTTCGTGCCGCGCGATTTCGATCACGTCTTCGAGCCGTTTTTCTCGCAACGCGAAGGTGGCACAGGGCTAGGTCTCTCCATCGTGCAGCGCATCGTCGAAGAGCATTCGGGCAGAGTTGCGGCGGCCAATCGCCCCGAGGGTGGCGGCAGCATCCGCGTGCTCCTTCCGCTGCCCGAGCACACACCGGCCGCCAGGAGCGGCGCACAATGAGCGAGATGACCCGCAACAAGGTGCTGATCGTCGATGACGAGCCGGCCATCCGCACGGCAATTCGCCGCTTCCTCACCACCGCGGGTTTCGAAGTGTTCGACGCCGAGAACCGCGTCTCCGCGCTGACGCAGGCACGCAAGGAGCGGCCGGACGCGATCATCCTCGATTACAAGCTGCGCGATTGCACCGCTCTCGATCTGCTGCCGCAGTTCAAAGCGATTGATGCCTCCGTCGCCGTCATCGTCCTCACCGCCCACGCCAGCGTCGAGCTCGCGGTCAGTGCCATCAAAGAAGGGGCGGAGCAGTTTCTGACGAAGCCGGTCGAGCTACCGACGCTGCTGGTCATCCTCAACCGCACGCTCGACACGCAGCGCAGCCGCCAGGCCGATCAGGCGGACCGCAAGAAAGAATCGCGCGACGTGCTCGATCCTTTCAACGGCACCAGCCGCGCCATCAAACAGCTCGAAGCCGACATCGGCAAAGTGGTGGCGACCGATCGTCCCATCCTCATTCAGGGCGAGACGGGAACGGGCAAGGGGATTCTCGCGAACTGGCTGCACCGCAACGGCCGCCGACGGCAGGAGCCGTTCGTCGATCTGAACTGCGCCGGGCTGTCGAAGGATTTTCTGGAGTCGGAGTTGTTCGGTCACGAACGCGGCGCGTTCACCGGCGCGATTGCGGCGAAGCAGGGGCTCTTCGACCTCGCGCACCGAGGAACGTTGTTTTTGGACGAGATTGGCGATGTCGATCTGCAAGTCCAGCCGAAGCTCCTCAAAGTTCTCGAGGACAAACGCTTTCGCCGCCTCGGCGACGTCAAGGACCGCTTCGCGGATGTGCGGCTCATCGCGGCGACGCATCACGACATGAACATCCTCGTGCGCAGCCGGAAGTTTCGCGAGGATCTCTACTTCCGCATCAGCACGATCGTTCTCCGTCTGCCGGCATTGCGTGAGCGGATCGAGGACATCCCCGTGCTCGCCTCGGACATCCTCGGCCGCATCGCACACGAGCTTGGGCATGGCGGTGCGACGTTCGCCGACAGCGCGATTCGCGCGATGCAGGAGTATCCGTGGCCGGGCAACATCCGCGAGTTGAAGAACGTGCTGGAGCGCTCGCTGCTGCTCAGCGATCGCAGCGAAATCCGGCGCTCCGACCTGCGCTTCGAATCGCCGTCCGGCGACGGCGCCGCGGACGACACGCGATTGACGCTGACCGAGGTCGAGTCGCGGCACATTCTGCGCGTGTTGAAAGAGGAAGAAGGCGTGATCGATCGCGCGGCGAAGCGGCTGGGGATTACGCGCAACACTCTGTACTACAAGGTGAGAAAGCACCGGATCGCGTTACGAAAGCAATGAACCACAAAGGCACAAAGGACACAAAGAAGACCTTTGTGATCTTTGTGTCTTTGTGGTTCATTTTCGACTGCGCAAGTATTCGAAATCAGTGTTTGAAAATTCGAAATCCTGCCCCAGGCAGAGGCCGCGTAATTTGACGTAAGTAATTGCAACGATACATCTTGACCTAACTGGCACCTCATGGTCTCACCGTTGCGATAGTGGCGGCCATGACACACGCCGCACAGCATCGCCAAAGATCGAGAATGCTCCTCGTCGAAGACGAGCGGGTCGTTCTCACAGCCCTCAAGAAGTTCTTTACGCGCGAAGGCTTTCATGTCGATTGCGCGCGCGAGTTGGAAGAAGCCGAAGCGCTGATCGCTACCTCGCACTACGCCATCGTCATCGCCGACCTGCGCCTTTCCTGGAGCTACGCCGTCGAAGGGCTGGAGATCCTGCGCTTCGTGCGGCATCACTCGCGCGGCACGCGCGTGATCATCCTGACGGCGCACACCGCCCCGGAAATCCAGCGCAGCGCGCGCGCCCTCGGTGCGGAAGCGTTCCTCGCGAAGCCGACGCCGCTGCCGGAGATTGCCGCGACCGTGCATCGCTTGATGGGAGCCGCATCGTGAAGCGACGCACGCTGCTTCACGACATCCTCAGCCCGGGCGGACTATCGATTCTTTTCCAGCCGATCTTCGAGATCGCCGGAGGCGAGACGGTGCTCTTCGCGCTCGAAGCGCTCGCGCGCGGGCCGAAAGACTCCAACGTCGAGCCGGCCAACGTGCTCTTCGAATACGTTCGGCGCAAAGGGAAGGAAGTCGAAGTCGACCGCGCCTGCCTGGCCCGCGCCATCGCCTCCGGTGCGGGAGTTCCGGGCTCGCCTGCGATCTCCGTCAACGTCCATGCGTCGACGCTGGAGCGCGATCCGAACCTGGCCGACTTCCTCGTCGAGACCTGCAGCACGCATGACATGCCGGTCTCGCGGTTGATCCTGGAGATCGTCGAACAGCAGAAGTTCTGGGACGAGCGGGCGTTCTTCGACGCTCTGAACGACGTGCGCGCCCTCGGCGTCCGCATCGCGCTCGACGACATCGGCATCGGTTACTCCAGCCATCGCATGCTGATCGAAGTGCGGCCGGAGCTGTACAAGATCGATCGCTACTTCATCACCGATTGCACCTCCAAGCCGTCGTCGCGCGCCGCGATCGAATCGATCGTGTTGCTGGCCTCGCGGCTCGGCGGGCGTGTCGTGGCCGAGGGGATCGAGACGCTGGCCGATTTCGACACCGTTACATCGCTCGGCATCGACCTCGTGCAGGGCTTCTATTTCGCGCGCCCATCTCTTCCGCTGACCGCCGGCGGCGCCAGCCCAATCGTCCATTCCGAAACCTACGAAACGAACAGACAGGAGCAAGCCTGATGACACGCAAGAAGATTCTTCTCGTCGATGACTCGAGCACCATCCTCATGATGGAGAAATTCATTCTCAGAAACGGTCCGTACGAAATCCTCACCGCGACAAACGGCGAAGAAGGAGTGCTGAAGGCGGCGGAGCAGATGCCCGACCTCATCCTCCTCGACGTGATCATGCCGAAGATGGGCGGCTTCGAAGCGTGCCGCCTGTTGCGCAGCACCCGCGCCACCAGCGCAATCCCCATCATCATGGTCACCACGCGCGGCGAGGCGGCCAACGTCGAAGCAGGTTGGGCGAACGGCTGCACCGATTACGTCACCAAGCCGATCAACGCCATCGAGCTGCTTGCCAAAGTGCGCAACTTCCTTGGCGACGAGGTGACCCAGTGATCAAGGCTGCCGAGGGGAAGGACCGTTCGTACATCACCGCCGTGCAGGAGGAACTGCAGCAGTACACGCAGGGCCTGCTGCGCGAAAACGAAAAGCTGCGCGCGATGGCGACGACGCTGGAGAGCGACAAGCGCCGGTTGGAGCTCGAGGTCATCGAGGCGCGCGTCGTTCTGGAGCAGAAGGACGAGTTGCGCCGCGCCGCCGAGGCGTTCGAAACCGAGCGGATGGAAACGCGCATGCAGCTCGACCGCGCGCGGCACGACTGCGACGCGGCCACGATCGAGCTGGAACGTTTACGCGCCCGCTTCGACGACGTCGAGCACGAGAACGAGAAGTACGCGGCGCAGTACCACCAGATCGAGATCCACAGCAGCAACCTGTCGAATCTCTACGTCGCGTCGTATCAACTTCACGCCAGCGTCGAGCGCGAAACGGTGCTGACCACGATTCAGGAGATCGTCGTCAACCTGATCGGCTCCGAAGAGGTCGCGATCTTCGAATTCGCCGAGGATGCGGGCGAGTTCCGGCTGGCATCGTCGTTCGGCGTCGATTTGTCGCGGCTGAAAAGCTTCAAAGCCGGCAGCGGCCCGATCGGCCAGCGGCTCCTCGGCGGCGAGGTCTTCGTCAACGATCACGTCTCCGGCGGCGAGGACAAATTGACGGCGTGCGTTCCGTTGCGCGTGGGCGAGCGCATCATCGGCGCCATCCTCGTCTTCCGCCTGCTCGAGCACAAACAGGGATTGCAGCCCGTCGATCACGAGCTGTTCGAGCTCCTCGGCATCCACGCATCGACGGCGCTCTACTGCGCGAACCTTCACCAGCTCACAGCGGCGGCGGTGCGTTGATGACCGCGTTGAATCCGATGCGCGATCCGGCCTGTGGCACAGACACTCTTGTCTGTGCGATCGATCCGTCCGAAAAACTGCGGACCGTTTATCTATACCCCGGCCAGGTCTTCACCGCCAGCCAGCCGCTGCTCGTGTCGACGATCCTCGGCTCGTGCATCGCCGTCTGCCTGTGGGACGAGAAGACGCGGCTCGCCGGCATCAATCACTACCTGCTTCCGAGCGATCCGGTGCGCGGACAGTCTGACCTTCGCTATGGCAACATCGCCATCGAGCGATTGATCGACGAGATGGTTTCCGCAGGCGCCGCGACGCAGCGGATGGTCGCGAAAATCGTCGGCGGTGCGTCGATTCTCGGCAGCAGCGCCTCGGCGCGGCAATCGATCGGCGATCAGAACGCCGCCGTGGCGCGTCAGGCCCTGCAGAAGCACGGCGTCGCCATCACCGCGGAACAGACCGGGGGACTGCGCGGACGCAAGCTCCTCTTCCACACCGGCAACGGCTGCGCGTTCACCAAGGAGATATGACGATGAGCGAATTCAGATTCGACGACATCGATCGCCAGCAGCTCATCGACGCCTTCATCGCCGAGACTGAGGAGATCCTCGACCAGATCGAGCAAACGCTGCTCCGCCTCGAGCAGACGCCGGAAAACGACGAGCTGCTGCACGACATTTTCCGCGGCGTACACACGCTCAAGGGCAACGCCGCATGCCTGCAGTTCGACGATCTGACGCAGGCCGCGCACGTCATCGAGGAACTGCTGGACGGCATGCGCGAAGGGCGCGTCGAAGCCAACGTAGCGCGCATCAGCCAGCTGCTCGAAGCGGTGGACGTTCTGCGCGACGTCGCCGTTCGCTCCGTCAATGGCAACGGCGCGCTCACGGAAATGCAGGACGCGATTCTGCTGCGCCTCGCCGGCGGCACGATCGCTGCCGATTCGTACGCGCAGCAACCTTCGCGGTCATCGCGTTCCGCGCGCACGCTTCGCGTCGGCCTTCGCGTCGGCATTGAAAAGCTCGACCGCATGCTCGACCTGGCGGGCGAGATCGCAACCGTGCGTGGCAATGTGCGGCAGCTTGCCGAGGACGCCGGCGACGAGAAATTGCTCGACACGGTCCGCGAGCTCGACCGTCTCAGCTTCGATCTGCAGGAGGCCATCATGAATGTGCGCCTCGTGCCGGTCGGCCCGTCGCTGCGGCACTTTCACCGTGTCGTACGCGACCTCGCCGCGTCGCAAGGCAAGCGCGCCATGCTCGTGCTCGAGGGCGAAGACGTGGAAGTCGACACGACCGTCATCGAACAGTTGAAGGATCCGATCACGCACATGATCCGCAACGCCGTCGATCACGGCTTCGAATCGACGGACGTTCGCGTGGCGCGCGGTAAGAACGCGGTCGGAACGATTCGCATCACGGCACTGCATCAATCCGGCGGAATGGTTTTTCGGATCAACGATGACGGCGGCGGTTTGAACGAAGCTGACATCGCCGAACGGACGCGCGCGCTCGGCATCGATCCGGAGCGACTCTCGCGGCAGGAGCTCTGGCACATGACGCTGCGGCCCGGCTTCTCCACGGCGTCCGAGGTCAGCGACATCTCCGGGCGCGGCGTGGGGATGGACGTCGTGCGGCGCAACGTCGAATCGTTGCGCGGCACGCTCACCATCGACTCGCAGCCGGGCAACGGCACCACCATCGACATCCGGCTGCCCTTGACCGTCGCCGTCATCGACGGATTCGCCGTCGGAGTCTGCGACGAGACCTACGTCATCCCCATCGACACGATCGTCGAGTGTACGGAGATGACGGCCGAGGCCGAGCGCGAAGTCGGCGTCATCAACCTGCGCGGCGAGCCGCTGCCGTTCGTGCGGCTGCGCAGCATCTTCGGCTTCGAGGCCGCGGATACCGCGCGCGAAAACGTTGTCGTCGTCGAGCACCAGCACGGCCGCGCCGGTATCGTGGTCGACCGCCTCTTCGGCAGCAGCCAGGTGGTTATGAAGCCGATGGTGCGTTTCTTCAATCAAGTCCCGGGAGTGGCCGGCTCGTCAATCCTCGGAAACGGGCGCGTGGCCCTGATCCTCGATGTCCAGGAAGTCATCCGCCGCGCGGCCGAATCTGCCGCGGCGAACAGGAGGAGTGAATCATGAGCGTTAACATCCGTCGTCGACCGAAACAGGTGAAAGCGGCGCCGGTTTCGGCGACCATGGCGCTGCCCGCGTTCCACCACGCGGACTTCGGGAGCTTTTAATGAGCATGCTGATTCGATTTTTTCGTTGTCTCTTCGGTAAACCGGCTCGTGCGCGCAAACGCAGGCGGACGATGGTGCTGTTGTCCGCCTTGCTTCTCGCGTTGCCGATCGTCGCGCAGACTCCGCCGCCCGAAGCAGAGTCGCAGATCCAGGACAACAGCTTCCTCATCGAGGAGGCCTACAACCAGGACCCCGGCGTCGTGCAGCACATCCAGACGTTTTCGCGCGCCACGCGCGGCGGCAACTGGCTCTACACGTTCACGCAGGAGTGGCCGGTCCCGAAGATCACGCATCAGCTCAGCTACACGCTGGCGATGGCAAAGATCGACGGTGAGCGCGGAATCGGCGACATCGCGCTCAACTATCGCTATCAGTTGCTCGGCGATGCGGATGCGAAGGTCGCGATCGCACCGCGATTCACCGTTCTCCTTCCGACCGGCAACGAACGCCGCGGCCTCGGCAGCGGCGGTACGGGCGTGCAGGTGATGCTGCCCGCCAGCACGGTGCTGACGCCGACGCTCGTCGCGCACTGGAATCTCAGCGCGACGCTCACGCCGAAGACGCACACGCACAACCTCACCGTCGGTAACAGCTTCGTCTGGCTTGCCAATCACCGATTCAACGCCCTCGTTGAGACGCTCTGGTTGCGAACGTCCGACCGCAACGGCCACGGTTCGCAAACCACTGTGAGTCCCGGCATTCGGTGGTCATACGACTTTCCCAGCAAGCTGCAGATCGTTCCCGGCATCGCGTTTCCAATCACAAATCACGGCGGCGGGAAGTCGGTCTTCCTCTACCTCAGTTTTGAGCATCCCTTCGTAAAGCAGCCGTAACTCACCACTCACTCGTACCAATAACTCTCGTTTGAAAAACGAGTCAGGAGACTTCTATGTCTAATCACCTCAAACTCGGCGTCTTCGCGCTGCTCTTATCGGGTTTTCTCAGTACTGCATCGGCAGAAACGTCCGGCAATTGGCAAAGTGAAGTCAGTCAGAGCGCCGCGACGCTGAGATCTGGCAATTACGCCAATTCTCTGAAAATCACCGACCAGATCCTCTCCGCGATGGTCGAACGGCTTGGCGCTGGCGGCGCCGACGATTCGATGCTCGCCACCGCGTTGACGCACAAGGCGCTGGCAAACGCCGGCCTCGGAAAAATCAACGAAGCTCTCTGGTATTGGTACATCGCTCAGGAAATCTCACCGGCTGTAGCCAAGAGCGATCTCTCGACCTTCGGCGCGCCGGGTGAATTTCTCAAACGACACCCGCTTACGGATTCCGATGCGTCGCCCACCGGACGGGTCACTCCGGCGCGCGTCGTCAAGCAGGTCATGCCCAAGTTCCCGCCGGGCGCGTCACGGTTCGGGATTGGCGGCGATCTCGTAGTTCAGATCGTCATCGATCAGAACGGCCAGCCGACCCTTCCGCGAATCGTTCATGCCCTTCCGGCCCCGACGCTGTCATTTGTGGCGCTCGAGGCGCTGAAGCACTGGCAATTCGAGCCGGCACGCCAAAACGGCGAACCTGTGTCGATCGTTTTCGATCTCACGGTCCATTACAAACTTTGATTACAGAGGAAGGAAAATCATGTTCAGCAATCTGAAAATCGGAAAGAGACTGGCATTGGCTTTCGGCGTCAGCATTGTGCTGGTGGCCGTAGCCGGGCTGACCGGATTCTGGGGTCTTTCACAGACGGTAGAAACCACCTACGGCATCCTGCATCACGATGCGAAGCTGATGCAGGAAGCATCACAGGCACAGGTCAATGGCCTGCAGCTCAGGCGCTATGAGAAAGACACGTTTCTCAACATTGCCGACCAGCAGAAATCGGTCGACTATTCGGAGAAGTGGAAGAAAGAACACGAGGAGCTGGACGCTCATCTCAATACGCTCGAGCAAGCGACCACGCTTCCGGCCGACAAAGAACTGGTGCGCGCCATACGCGCCGACCTGTCCACCTACACGATCGGTTTCCAGTCGGTCGTGCAGCAGATTTCCGAGAAGACAGTCAGGTCTCCCGCGGACGCCAACGCCGCAATGGTGCCGTTCAAGGACGACATCCGCCGTATGGATACCGCGCTCGAAGAATTCGCCGCGAAAAACATCGAGCGCATGAATTCGAAAGAGAAGTTGGTGGTCGATTCCGCGGCGCGCACCCGCAGCACCATGTGGGCCGTCTTCATCGCCGGCATTCTCATCGTTCTCTTCATGACCGTGACGGTCACGCGCAGCATCACGCGTCCAATTCTGGAGGTCGTCTCCATCGCCGAGAAACTGGCGGAAGGGGAGTCGGACCTTCAGATCACGTCGTCCGGCCGCGACGAGACGGGGATGCTCCTCGGCGCGATGAAGAAAATGATCGCCTCGAACAACGAGATGGTGGCCGCGGCCACCGGCATCGCCTCGGGCGACCTTCGCGTCCGCGTCACGCCGCGCTCGCAGCGCGACGCCCTGGGCTCCGCGCTTGCCAACATGATCGAGCGTCTCACCGAGATCATCGGCGAAGTCCGCAGCGGGGCCGCCTCGCTCACCGTCGCTTCGTCGCAGATTTCCGCCAGCGCGCAGTCGCTCTCGCAGGGCACCAGCGAACAGGCCTCCTCGGTCGAAGAGACGACGTCGAGTCTGCAGGAAATGAGTGCATCCATCACGCAGAACGCCGAGAACAGCGGCCAGATGGAACAGATGGCGGTGAAGGGAACGGCCGACGCCGACGAGAGCGCGCAGGCCGTCAAGCAGTCCGTCGAGGCGATGACGAAGATCGCGCAGAAGATTTCGATCATCGAGGAGATCGCCTACCAGACGAACCTCCTCGCGCTCAACGCCGCCATCGAAGCGGCGCGCGCCGGCGAGCATGGCCGCGGCTTCGCCGTCGTGGCCACCGAGGTGCGCAAGCTCGCCGAACGCAGCCAGATCGCGGCGAAGGACATCGGCGGACTGGCGACGTCCAGCGTCGACGTCGCCCAGCGCTCCGGCCGTCTGCTCACCGAGCTTGTTCCCACCATCCGCAAGACTGCCGATCTCGTTCGCGAGGTCACCGCTGCATCGCTCGAGCAGTCGGGCGGCGTGTCGCAGATCAATCGCGCCATGACGCTCGTCGATCAGGTCACCCAGCGCAACGCCTCGGCATCGGAAGAGCTGGCGTCGACCGCGGAAGAGATGTCCTCGCAGGCCGAGGCGCTGCAACAGACGATCGCGTACTTCAAGACTTCCGATTCGGTTGCAGCACCGCGCGCCACCATCGCCCCATTCCGTCCGGTGCATCAATTATCCGCCGTCGCGCGAGCCGCCGCGCCTGCCGCCTTCGTCGATTACACGCATTTCTAGGAGAGGCCATGCAAGCGAACGATCAGTACCTCACATTTTTTCTGGCGGGTGAGGAGTACGCCATCACCATCCTCCAGGTCACCGACATCATCGAATGCGGCGCCGTGACGCGCGTGCCCGGCACGCCGCCGTGGATCCGCGGAGTGCACAATCTTCGCGGCACCGTCGTTCCGGTCATCGACTTGGCCATCAAGTTCGGATTGCCGGCCACAGAGGTCACGCGCCGCACGTGCATCGTGATCGTCGAGCTCCGGGCCGACGAGGAGACGCTGATCATGGGCGTAATGGCCGACTCGGTCCACCAGGTCGTCGATTTCACGGCAGAACAAATCCAGCCGGCGCCTGCATTCGGGCCGCGTGTCCATGTCGATTGCCTGCGCGGCATGGCCAGCAGCAACGGCAAGTTCGTCCTGCTGCTCGATATCGATCGCGTCTTCTCCTCGGATGAAGTCGTCGTTGCCGGCTCGACCATCGCCGCGGACGAGATCATCGACCACATCGCGGTCGTCGCCGAGTAGCCATGCACGACACTAACGCCATCCGCCCGCTGTCCGATCGCGAGTTCCGCATGCTGCAGCAGCTCATCTACCGCGAGGCGGGGATCCATCTCTCCGAGGCCAAGAAGGCGCTGGTCAGCGGTCGCCTCGGGCGCCGTGTGCGCGCGCTCGGCTGCCGCGATTTCACCGCGTACTACGAACACGTCGCGGCGGATGGCGGCGAGCGGACGGTGATGCTCGATTGCATTTCGACGAACGAGACGCGCTTCTTCCGCGAGCCGCAGCAGTTCAATTTTCTCGAAGAGTCGGTGCTGCCGCGATGGCGCGAACTCGGCGACGCAGGCCGGATCCCGAAACGGATCCGCGCCTGGAGCGCCGCCTGCTCGACCGGCGAGGAGCCGTACACGCTGGCCATGATGCTGGCGTCGCACTTCCCGGCGGCGGACGGTTGGTCGGTCGAGATCCTCGCGTCCGACCTCTCCACGCGCGTGCTCGCCGCCGCGCGCGACGGCGTGTGGCCGGTCGAGCGGAGCAACGACATCCCGGAGCGCCTGCGCAAGGCGTACATGCTGCGCGGCGTGCGCAGCGAAGAAGGCCGCATGCGCGCGCATCCGTCGCTGCAATCGATGATCGAGTTTCGCCGCGTCAATCTGAACGATGACGACTACGGAATCCGCGGCACGTTCGATCTCCTCTTCTGCCGCAACGTCCTGATCTACTTCAACCGCGAGTCGAAGGAGCGTGTGATCCGACGCCTCATCCGCCATCTCTCGCCGGCAGGCCTTCTTTTCCTCGGCCACTCCGAGAGCCTCGCCGCCAGCTCGTTCGGCATGGAGCACGCGGGCCCCACGGTCTATCGCCGCGCCGGAAGCTAGCGCATGCACAAACGTCCGCTCCGTCTGCTCGTCGTCGACGATTCGGCCGTCATGCGCCAGGCCATGATCGCCATCTGCCGCCGCGCGCCGGACATCGAGGTGCGCGTGGCGGCCGATCCGCTCATCGCGCAGGCGAAGATGCGCGAGTCGCGGCCCGACGTGATCCTGCTCGACATCGAGATGCCGCGCATGGACGGCCTGACGTTTCTGCGCAAGCTGATGGCCGACGATCCGTTGCCGGTGGTCATCTGCTCGGCCCTGGCCGGACGCGGAACGGAGACCGCGCTTCGTGCGCTGGAAGAGGGGGCGGTGGAGATCGTGGCCAAGCCGCGCATCGCGCTTCATGACTTTCTGAACGATTCGACGGAGATGTTCATCGACGTGATCCGCGCCGCCGCGAAGGCGCGCACGCCGCGGCGGATGAAGATCGAGAAGCGCCATTCGCCCGACGTGATCCTGCCGCCGGCGCGTCCGAGGTTGATGCGCACCACGCGCAAAGTCGTCGCCATCGGCGCATCGACCGGCGGCACCGAGGCGCTGCGCGAAATCCTCGAAGCGCTGCCGCCTGATGCGCCGGGAATGGTCATCGTGCAGCACATGCCCGAGGTCTTCACGGCCGCGTTTGCGCAGCGGCTGAATCAAACCTGCCGCGTGTCGGTAAAGGAAGCCGCCGAAGGCGATCGCATCATTGACGGCCGCGCGCTGATCGCTCCGGGCAACCGGCACGTGCTGGTCGTCCGCGACGGCGCTGAGTACCGCGTCCATCTCAACGACGGCCCGCTCGTTTCCCGCCACAAACCGAGCGTCGATGTCCTCTTCCGCTCGGTCGCGCAGTCCGCCGGCCCGAACGCCGTCGGCGTGATCCTCACCGGCATGGGCGACGACGGCGCAACCGGCCTGCACGAAATGCGCGTCGCCGGCGCCGCCACGATGGCCCAGGACGAAGCCACCTGCGCCGTCTTCGGCATGCCTCGCGAAGCGATCGCCCGCGGCGGAGTGCAAGCCGTGCATCCCCTCGGCAAGATCGCCGCGGCGATTCTTGCGGCGATCTACTCCTCTTCTTCCTCCAGCCCCTGACTGATCCGGAACACGTGACCGTCCGGGTGACGGACGTGCATCTCGCGCACGCCCCACGGCTCGTCGGTCGGCGGCCAGGTGATCTCGATCTCTTGTTCGATGCAGTGCCGATGGATGGCATCGACATCATCAACCCAGATCGACATCCAGACGCCTTTGTCCTCACCGTCATTCTCGCCGAACGTGGTGGGGACGTCGCTCTTGCCGCGCCCGCCCTGTCCGTCCTGGCAGAGGAAGATTTCGCAGTGGCCGGAGCAGACGCCGCCGAACGTCGGCGGATCACCCCAATCCCATCCCTTCTTCCATCCGAGCCGCTCGAACCATTCAAAGCTCTCGACGATGTTGGAGACGTTCAGGATCGGCGTGATTCGGTGTGCGAGCATACGCGTCATCCTTTCAACAACTTCTCGATCCGAGTGGCCAGGCGCGGATCGCCGATCGTTTCCGCGACCGACGCGAACGACGGCGACGGACTTCGCCAGCGCAGCTCATCGACATCATCAAACAGCGGAGCGTTCGTACGCAGCGTCGCCAGATCTTTGAATAGCAACGCCAGTTTGCGATTTTCGCCGAGGACGGTGTCGGGGAAGTCCTCGATGGCGCCGTGGCGCGCGATCAGCGTCGCCGCCGTCTTCGCTCCGATGCGCGGAATGCCGGGATAGCCGTCCGCGGCGTCGCCGACTAGCGCGAGGTAATCGGAGATCCGTTCCGGAGACACGCCGAACTTCGCGCGGACGCCGGCATCGTTCCGTATCTGTCCGCTCTTGCGATCGACCTGAACGACGCGATCGCCGACCACGCATTGCGAGAGGTCTTTGTCGGGTGTCCAGATGCAGACCTTCTCCACATCCGGATCCGCGGCCGCCAAAAACGCCGCCGAGGCCAGCGCGTCGTCCGCTTCCAGCTCCACCATCGGCCAGGTGATCACGCCCATCGCCACGAGCGCATCCTCAAGCGGATGAAACTGCCTCCACAGCGCATGATCGATCCCGGCACCGGTCTTGTACCCCGGCCACAGATCGTTCCGAAACGACTCGATCACGTGATCCGTCGCCACGCCGATATGCGTCGCCCCGCCCTCGAGCATCTGCACGACTGTCCCGAGCACGCCCGCCACCGCGCCAAACGGCGGATCATCCTTGCGAAACCGCCGGATGCCGTAGAAGTGCCGGAACAACTCGTACGTGCCGTCGATGAGGTGAACGATCATGCGGCGCGAACTCTACCGAAAAAGCTTTCACGCGGAGGCGCGGAGACGCGGAGGGAGTCGGGCTTTTCTCCGCGTCTCCGCGTCTCCGCGTGAAACCAGTGCTTGGACGCTACAGAGTCTCCCCCCCCGTCCGCACCACCTCCGCATAAAACTTCGCGCTCTCCTTCAGCGTCCGTTTCAGCGTGGCGAAGTCGACGTGGACGATGCCGAAGCGTTTCGTGTAGCCGAGGGACCATTCGAGGTTGTCGAGGAGGGACCAGACGAAGTAGCCGCGGACGTCGGCGCCTTTTGAGATCGCGTTGGCGACGGCGCGGATGTGCTCGCGCAGGTAGTGGATGCGCAGCGGGTCGTTGACGGTGCCGTCGATCGCGGTCGGCGGGTCGTAGAATGCGGCGCCGTTTTCGGTGACGTAGATCGGCGTCGGGCCGTAGCGGTCGCGGAACCAGAGCAGGACGTCGGTCAGTGCGGGAGCGTGAACTTCCCAGCCCGTCTCGGTGTAGATCGACTGCGGCTGGCGGACGCGCGCGGCGCGCTCGACGACTTGCGCCGGATCGTTTTTCGTCACGGCGCGCAGGTAGTAGTTGATGCCGACGAAATCGAGCGGCTGTTTGATGAGATCGAAATCGGCGGCAGGAAAATCCGGCCACGCTTCGCCGAAAATGTCCTTCATCTCCTCGGGGTACGCGCCGCGGAAGACCGGATCGAGATACTGCCGGTTCATGTATGCGTCGGCGCGGCGGGTCGCGGCGAGATCGTCGTCGCTCTGCGAGTCGGGATACTTCGGCTCGATGTTCACCACGATGCCGATGGCGTGCTTGCCGACGGCGCGATAGGCCTCGACGGCGCTGCCGTGCGCGCGCAGAAGATTGTGCGAAGCCAGCGGCGCCTCGAAGAGATTGCGGTGTCCGGGCGCGAGCGCGCCATGCAGGTAGCCACCGTCGGTGACGACCCACGGCTCGTTGAGCGTTGCCCACCACTCAACGGCGTCGTCGAGCGCGCCGAAGGCGACGTTCGCGTACTCCGCGAACCAGTTGGCGATGTCGCGATTCAGCCAGCCGCCGCGGTCGTCGAGTGCGGCGGGGAGGTCCCAGTGGTAGAGCGTGGCCATCGGGAGGATGCCGGCCTCGCGCAGCGCGTCGACGAGGCGGCGATAGAAATCGAGACCTTTCTGATTCACGCGGCCAGTGCCTTCGGGGAGGATGCGGCTCCAGGAAATGCTGAAGCGGTACGCCTGCAGGCCGAGGGCTTTCATGATCGCAATGTCTTCGGGATAGCGGTGATAGTGATCGCAGGCGATGTCGCCGGTGTCGCCATTGGTCATGCGGCCGGGCGTGTGGCTGAAGCGGTGCCAGATGCTCGGGCCGGCGCCGTCCGCGAGCGGCGATCCTTCGATCTGATACGCGGCGGTTGCGGAGCCCCAGACGAAACCGTCGGGGAAGCGGACATCGGTCATCGGTTCAATCTCCTCATTGACAGCAACAGAGAATGTGAGTAGCGTACCGCAAAATGTAACCGTTTACATTCGAGGGCCGCGATACGCAAATGACGAGCCGTCCGGATGTTCGAAGCAACGTGCGCCGCCGCAATACCGCGGCGGCAGCGACGATTCATGACGTTGCCGCGCGCGCGGGCGTTTCGGTGGCCACCGTCTCCCGCGTCCTCAACGGCAAAGAGCTGGTGCGCGAGGAAACGTCGCGCCATGTCCGGGCCGCGGCGAAGTCGCTGCGCTACGTGCCCAACGTCGCCGCGCGGTCGCTCAGCATCCGGCGCAGCCAGACCATCGGCATCGTCCTGCCGGACGTGCATGGCGAATTTTTCTCCGAGGTCATTCGCGGGATCGATCTGGCGGCGAGGGCGCAGGGGTATCACATCCTCGTCTCCGGCTCGCACAGCGATCCGGCGCAGATGCTGGACGTCGTCGACGCGATGCGCGGCCGCGTGGACGGGCTCGTGGTGATGGCGCCGGACGTCACGCTCGCGCCGCTCGACGAACTGCGGGCGCGCGCGATGCCGGTCGTTCTGCTCAACTCCGCCACACCGAACGGCGACGCCATCACCATCGACAACTACGGCGGCGCGCGGGCGATGATGCAACACCTCCAAACGCTCGGGCATACGCGCATCGCGTTCGTGCGCGGGCCGCAGCACAACGCCGATGCGCGCGAACGGCTGCGCGGGTACCGGCAGGCCATGCGCGGAATGGGGTCATCGAAAGCGCTGGAGTGCAGCGGCGATTTCACCGAGGAGTCGGGGTTCGGCGCGGGCCGCAGGGTGGCGGAGTTGATGCCGCGTCCGACGGCGGTGTTTGCGGCGAACGACTCGATGGCGGTCGGAGTGCTTGCGTCGCTGACCTCGGCCGGAGTTAACGTGCCCGAGGAGATGAGTGTGGTCGGATTCGACGACATTCCCATCGCGCGCTACGTCACTCCGCCGCTGACGACGATCCGTGTCGACATCGCGGAGCTGGGCAAATGCGCGTTCGCATTGCTGCTCGACGCCATCGGCAATCCCACCGCTCACGCGCCGCGGCACGACCTCGTGGCCACCACGCTCGTCGTGCGCAAGTCGTGTGGCGCTCCGAAACTGCAACCGAAACAAAACACGCAACCGCATCGTGCGGCGCGTGGCCGAAAAAGGGTTCCCGAAAAAGGAGAGGTGTCATGAGACGAACGTTTTTATTTTTTGGAGTGGCATTGCTGCTGGCCGCTACCGTCTTCGCGCAGACGTCGACGACGGCAACGCTTCGCGGAAAGGTCACGAACGACGCGGGCAGCGCGGTCGTGAACGCGGAGATCAACGCCGTGAATACCGGCTCCGGTTTCGTGAAGACCGTGAAGTCGGGGAGCGACGGCGCGTACACGCTGGCGGGCTTATCGCCCGGCACGTACAACATCGTCGTCGCTGCACCGGGCTTCGAGCCGAAGAGCCAGGACATCACGGTCCTGGTCGGCCAGTCGCTGCAGCTCGATCTTCGTGTATCGACGAATGCGGTCCTGAAGGAATCGATCACGGTGGTCGGCAATCAGGCCGTGGAGACGCGGACGAGCGAGATCGCCACGAACGTGACGACGCAGCAGATCGAGAACCTGCCGCAGGACGACCGCAATTTCCTCAACTTCGCCGCGCTCGCGCCGGGAATCCGTCTTTCGACGGACCCGCAGCGCAAGACGTTCGCAGGCGATGCCCAGGATCCGGAGCAGACGAACATTTTCATCGACGGCGTGAGCACGAAGAACGACGTGCTGCAGGGCGGCACGGTGGGGCAGGACTCCAGCCGCGGCAATCCGTTCCCGCAGAGTGCGGTGCAGGAGTTCCGCGTCATTACGCAGAATTACAGCGCGCAATACGACCACGCCTCGAGCGCGATCATCAGCGCGGTGACGAAGTCGGGCACGAATGACTTCAAGGGCGATGCGTTCGGTTTTTACCAGCCGAAACAATGGGTGTCGGCCACGAAGAAGAATTTCAAGTTCTCGACGTTGACGGGCAATACGTCGTATCACCGCATCCAGCCCGGCATCAGCTACGGCGGACCGCTCATCAAGGATCATCTGCAATTCTTCGCCACGTATGAGGGCGACGATGAGCAGGCCTCGAATTCCGTCTCGGTCACGATTCCCAAATATGTCTCGCAGTTCAGCAGCTTCACCGGGAGCTTCAGCAGCCCGTTCAAGTCGACGCTGGCCTTCGGAAAATTGAGCTGGCAGGCGGCGGCGAATCAGACGCTCGATTTCAGCGGCAATTACCGGCGCGAACACGAGACGCGCGACTTCGGCGGCACGACCAGCTTCGAGTCGGCGACGAATTACAAGAACTGGGTCTATGGCGCGACGCTGCGCGATCAGATGATTTTCGGCAACGCGCTGAACGAGGCCACCGTCAGCCTGCAGACGTTCGGCTGGAATCCCGAGCCGCAAAATCCCGGCCTGGTCGGCAAGCTCTATTTCGCGCCAGGCTTCGCCACGATCATCCGCACCGGCGGCAACAGCACGATCCAGGATTTCAATCAGCGCCGCCTGGAATTGCGCGATAACTTCAATTTCGCGCCGATGGAAATGGCCGGCACGCATAGTTTCCAGATCGGCGGCAACGTCGATTTCATGCATTACAGCGTCAACAAGAGCCTCAACGGCATCCCGCTGTACAAGTTCATCGACGATCCCGCGAACGGCAACACGTTCGCGCAGCCGTTCGAAGTCGATTACGGCATCGGCAATCCTATTTTCAAGACCAGCAACAATGAGTACGGCATTTACGGCCAGGACTCCTGGGCCGTCAATCCGCGCCTGACTCTGAACCTCGGGCTTCGTTGGGACTATGAGACGCACATGCTGGATGAGAATTACGTCACGCCGGCCAATATCGTGACGGCGCTCAAAGGGAAGTCGTTCCCGTTCGACGGGCGCACGATCAGCATCCCGGACGAATATTTCTCGACTGGCAGCGAGCGTAAGCCATACAAGAGCGAATACCAGCCGCGGCTGGGATTCGCCTATGACATCGGCGCCAATGGCAAGTCGGTCGTCTTCGGCGGATGGGGTAAGTACTACGACCGTCTTTTCCTGAATTCCACGTTGGATGAGCGCTTCCGCCTGCAGTTTCCTGTCTACCGCTTCGAGTTTTCATCCGATGGACGTCCGGGGACGATCAAGTGGAATGACTCCTATGGAACGGCGGCCGGTCTTCAGACACTGATCGCGCAGGGTGCCGCGCACCCGGAGATCTATCTGCTCAGCAACAACACCAAGCCTCCGTATTCGACGCAATACAACGTCGGTTTCCGTCAGGCCATCGGTAGCTGGCTCGGTTCGGCGAGCTACAACGCCGTTCGCGGCAAGCGCGGCATCACCTATGTCGCCGCTTCCGGCACCTGCTGTGGCGCATTCGCGCCGGGATACAACGCGGTCATCATCAATGATCCGGTCGGTAAGAGCTTCTGGTACGACGCAGAGAGCCTTGTGCTCGACCGTCCCTTTACGACCCAGTCGCGATGGGGCGCGCGCTTTACCTATACGCACGCCAAGTCCGAGCAGAACGGAAACGATCTGTTCAGCCTCGATCTGCCGTCCGCGGCTTCTTATGCACGGCATCCGGTTCCGGGCTCGGAGCCGAACCATTTCAATGCCACGGGCATCTTCGGTATCCCGTGGGACATGCGCTTCAGCACCAGCGTCACGCTCGGCACCGGCGGCGCGACGCCAATCACCGATTTCTCGAAGGGCTTCAGTCTCGCAGGCCGCCTGCAGACGGGCGTCAAGCGGGGAGCGGTCTACCCCGACAAAGGATTCCGTAATGTCGACTTCCGGCTGTCGAAGGATTTTGCCGCGGTCCGCGGCACGACGGTCGGAGTCATCGCGGAAGTCTTCAATGCATTCAACTTCACGAACTATGGCTGTCTGAATGATTTCGTCGGCGACAACAATGACCGCACGACGCTCGGCGATCCGAATTGCGTCGTCTCGCTCGGCCGGCGCGAGCAGGTCGGTCTGCGCCTTAAGTTCTAAGTTTTTCCTCGGGGCGGGCGCGAGCCCGCCCCGAATTTTCATGCGAAAGGCTACGGCGCTCCTTTGTCTCCTCCTCGCCGCCTGCGCGAATGCGCCGGCGACGCGGCAGCGCGCCGTCGCCCCAACTTCCTCGGACGCTGCGCTGCTCGATGATGTCGAGCGCCGCAGCTTTCATTTTTTCTGGGACCTCGCCGACCCGCACACGCAGCTCGTGCCCGACCGCTGGCCGACGCCGTCGTTCTCCAGTATCGCCGCGGTCGGATTCGGATTGACCGCGTACGGCATCGGCGCGGAGCGCGGCTACGTCACGCGCGACGCGGCCGCGGAGCGCACGCGCGCCACGTTGCAATCGCTGCTGGCCATGAAGCAAGGTCCGGAAGCTCGCGGCGTTTCGGGACATCACGGGTTCTACTACCACTTCCTCGACATGAAGACGGGCGAGCGCTTCGAGACCGTCGAGTTGTCGACGATCGATACCGCGCTGCTCGTGGCCGGCGCGCTTTTCGCGCAGTCGTACTTCGATCGCAATACGCCGGCCGAGGAACAGATCCGGCGCGATGCGGAAACGCTGTACGAGCGCGTCGAGTGGACGTGGGAGGAAGTCCGGCCGCACGCGGTGAGCATGGGCTGGACGCCGGAGAATGGGTTTCACACGTACGACTGGCGCGGCTACAACGAGGCCATGATTCTGGTCGTCCTCGCGCTCGGATCGCCGACGCATCCGGTCGAGCCCGAGGCGTGGCTGACGTATCACTCGACGGACAAATGGGGCAGCGTGTACGGCCAGCAGTTCGTGCAATTCGCGCCGCTGTTCGGACATCAGTACTCCGAGGTCTGGATCGATTTTCGCGGGATCAGGGATCCGGTGATTGCCACGTACGGCATCGATTGGTTCGAGAACTCGCGGCGCGCAGTGCTCGCGCAACACGCGTACGCGGTCGCGAATCCGGGCGGCTGGCGCGATTACGGCGACCGCATCTGGGGCCTATCCGCGTGCGATGGTCCGATGGATGCGGCGGTGACGATCGACGGGCGTCGCCGCGAGTTTCATTCGTACACCGCGCGCGGCGTGGCCGAGAACGACATCCGCGATGACGGGACGATTGCGACGACCGCCGCGGCATCATCGATCGCGTTTGCACCCGAGCTCGCGATCCCGGCGATGCGCGAGATGTCGACGCGCTACGGCACGAACCTCTATTCGCAGTACGGCTTTCTCGACGCGTTCAATCCGACGCTGCGCACGACCGAGCAACTCAAGCACGGCCGCGTCGATCCCGCTCAGGGCTGGTTCGACATCGACTACCTCGGCATCGACGAAGGTCCGATCGTGGCGATGATCGAGAACTACCGCAGTTCGTTGGTATGGAGCACGATGTCGCGCAATCCGCATGTGATTCGCGGTTTGAAACGCGCCGGTTTCAGCGGCGGATGGCTGAATAAAGAGTGAAGGGTGAAGAGTGAAGAGTGAAATGACATGAACCGCCGACTCTTTTCACTCTTCACCCTTCACTCTTCACTCTTTCTTCTGAGTTGCTCGGCACGTCCAGCCGATCAACGCGAACATCTCGAATTCTGGGCTCTCGGTTCCGAGGGAGAGTTTGTACAGAAGCTGATGCCGGAGTTCGAACGGCGCAATCCGAACATTCATGTCGTCATCCAGCAGATTCCTTGGAACGCGGCGCACGAAAAACTGCTGACCGCGTATGTGGGGGAGTCGACGCCCGACGTGTCGCTGATGGGCAACACCTGGATGCCGGAGTTTGTCGCCATCGACGCGCTCGACGACCTCGGGGCGTTATCAAAAACATCCCAGGTCATCAAACAGAGCGACTACTTTCCCGGGATCTGGGCCACGAACGTCGTCGGCGGGACGCTGTACGGAATCCCCTGGTACGTCGACACGCGCGTGCTCTTTTATCGCAGCGACATCCTGGCCGCGGTCGGATTTCCGCATGGGCCGCGCACGTGGGCGGAGTGGCGCGAGGCGATGACGCGGATTCGCGATCAGAAAAAAAGCCGGTGGGGGATTCTGATCCCGACGAACGAGTACGAGCCGATGACGGTTTTGGCGTTTTCGGCGCATTCGCCGCTGTTGAATGCGGACGGCACGCGCGGGGCATTTTCGCAGCCGCAGTTCGCGGACGCGTTCAACTTCTACGTCAGTATGTTCAACGATGGTTTTGCTCCGCGTGTGAGCAACAGTCAGATCGCGAATCTCTATCAGCAGTTCGCGCAGGGCGAATTCACGATGCACATCACCGGTCCGTGGAACGTCGGTGAGTTTCGCCGGCGTCTGCCGCCGGAGATGCAGGACAAGTGGGCCACTGCGCCGCTGCCGGCGCGCGACGCGAGCGAGCCGACCGGGATTTCGATGGCGGGCGGAGGCAGCCTGGTGGTCTTCCGCGCGTCGAAACACAAAGCGGCCGCACGCAAGCTGATCGAGTTCCTGTCGGAGCCGCAGCAGCAGGTGCGCTTTTACGAATTGACGGGCGATCTCCCGGCGCGCCGGAGCGCGTGGCAGTCGCCGGTGCTGGCGAGCGACACACGATTCGCCGCGTTTCGCATTCAGTTCGAGCGCGTTGCGCCGCTGCCGAAAGTGCCGGAGTGGGAGCAGATCGCGGCCGCGATTTACGACCGAGGAGAAGCCGCCGCGCGCGGAACGATCGCGCCGAAGGCGGCGCTGGCGCAGCTCGATCGGCGCGCCGATGAACTGCTGGAGAAACGGCGGTGGATGTTGACGCGCGGGACGCGGACCGCCAACGCAATCCCATGAAGAACCGCGAATCCCGGGCCGCCCTGCTTTTCCTGTCACCGGCCATCGTGATTCTGTCGGTGTTTTTCTTCGCGCCCGTCATCGCCGGATTCGCGCTGAGCGTCACCGACTTTGATCTCTACACGCTCGGCGACGTACACAACCTTCGCTTCGTCGCGCTGCGCAACTACCGCGAGCTGCTCGCCAATCCGGTGTTCTGGACCGCGTTCGTCAACACGCTCTACTTCGCGCTGGTCGGCGGGCCGTTGACGGTGGCCGTATCGCTGTTCGCGGCGCTGCTGGTCAACTCGAAACTGACGCGATTCAAGGCCGCGTTCCGAACCATCTACTTCGCGCCGGTCGTCACCACGCTCGTGGCCGTGGCGCTGGTCTTCAAGTACCTCTACCACCCGCGCTTCGGCCTCATCAACATCGCGCTCGGCGCGCTGCATCTGCCGCAGCCGGACTGGCTCGGCGATCCGCATTACGCCATGCCGGCCATCATCCTGCTGGCGGTTTGGAAAGGTTTCGGCTACACGATGATCATCTTCATCGCCGGCCTGCAGAACATCCCCGAAGAGTTGTACGAAGCGGCCAGGCTGGATGGGGCGGGGGCGTGGGGACAGTTCCGGCACGTCACGCTGCCGATGCTCGGGCCGACCTTCCTCTTCGTCGGCATCGTCGTGGCCATCGGGCAGATGCAGATCTTCGCGGAGCCGTATGTCATGACGGGGGGCGGGCCGCTGAACAAGACCCTGACGATCGTCATGATGATGTACCAGCAGGGCTTCAAATTCTGGCGGATGGGTTACGCGGCGTCGGTGGCCTTCATCCTCTTCCTCGTGATCGGCGCGGCCACGCTGCTGCAGGTGCGGCTGGGAGAGAAGCGATGACGCGCCGCGGCAACTCGGTCGTGTTGCACACGCTCCTCATCGCGGGCGGACTGCTGACGCTTTTTCCGCTGCTGTGGATGCTCTCCGCGTCGTTCATGGCCAGCGGCGAGGCGACCACGTTCCCACCGCACCTCGTGCCGCATGCGTTCACGCTGGCGCAGTATCGGGCGCTGTTCCTGCGGCTCAATATCGGACGGGCATTTCTCAGCAGCACCATCGTGGCCTCGATCGTGACCGTCTCCTCGGTGCTCTTCGGATCGATGGCCGGCTACGCGTTCGCGAAGTTGCGGTTCGGGGGGCGCGAGCGGATGTTCGGCTTCCTCCTCACCGCCATCATCGTCCCGCCGCAGGTGGGGATGCTGCCGCTCTTTCTGCTGATGAAGAACCTGCATCTGGTCAACACCTACTGGGGCGTGATCATCCCGTCGATGGTGACGGTGTTCGGCATCTTCCTGATCCGGCAATTCATGCTTTCCGTGCCGCAGGAACTGCTCGAAGCCGCCCGCATCGATGGAGCCGGGGAGTTCCGCATCTACTGGTCGGTGGTCATGCCTTTGGCGCGGCCGATCCTGGCCACGCTGGCCACGTTCATGTTCATGTCGACCTGGAACGATTTCATGTGGCCGCTGATCATCCTCTCCAACCAGTCGCACCACACGCTCCCCGTCGCCCTGGCCAACCTCCTCGGCGAGCACGTGCTGGACGTGGAGCTGATGATGGCCGGCGCGGTCATCACCGTGCTGCCGGTTTTGATCGTTTTCCTGGTCCTGCAGCGCTACTACATCGCGGGGCTGATGATGGGGAGCGTGAAGGGATAATTGGATGGCAATAACAAATCCGACTGCTCCCGCCAACCGTTAACAGCGTGGTAATCTCGCGCACTCAAATAAGCAACGTTTGGCCGCGGTCCGTCCGTCCGCACAGGAGCGTTTCCATGTCCGAAATCGATCGGTTCAAGCTGCGTACGATCTTTGCCTCGTCAGCGATGGCGATGCTCCTGCTCCTTTCCGTGGCCAGCAACGCCATGGCTCAGGTTTGCACGGACTACGTTGTTACCGGAACGAGCAGTGCAAACTGGAACGATACGTCGACCCTCTGGAGCCCCTCGGGTAGCTATCCCGGCCAGCTCACAAACTGCGACACGGCCAGCGACACGACCAACTCCGCGAAGACGATCACCGTCACCAGCGCCATCCCCAATCCGATCAAAGCGCTCAATCTCTCGTGCACCGTGGCCAACTGCATGATCGACATTCCGGCCGGCGGATCGCTGACGCTGTCCGGCACCGGGACCATCGGAAGTGGTTCGATCCTGAGAGTCAGCGGCGGCACGCTCACCATCGCATCCGGCGGCGATCTGACTTTCGAGAGCGGCGCGCAATTTCAGTTCACGGGCGGCACGATCGACATCCAGACCGCCGGCTCGATGAACTTCCCGGCCGGAAGTTCGGGCATGACCACGGGCGGTGTGTTGGGCGGAGACGGCACGCTCTCCATCAGCGGTGGCACTCTCAACATCGGCAGCGTCACCTCGCCGGGAACGTTCTCTCTCACCGCCGGCACGCTCGACGGTCCAGGCTTCCTGTCGATCGGCCACACCTTCTATTGGGACGGCGGCACGATTCAGGGCAGCGGCGGCGCCGAGCTCCAGGGCGGCGGCCAGGGCACGCTCTCCGGCAGCAGCGGCACGATGCTGCTCGATGGCCGGACCTTCAACAACTACGGCTTCATCGGATACCCGGCCACAACAAATCTGCTCCACCTCAACAACGGCGCTGCCTTCAACACCTACGGCACGTTCGCCTTCCAGGACGATGGCGACATCATCGCCGACGGTCCGTCGTCGGTTGGCGTCTTCCCCAACGGCTTGATGCAAAAATTCACCGGCACCGGCGTATCGGTGATCCAGCCTGGGATGACGAACAACGCCACCATCTGGGTGACGCATGGAACGATCGAGCTTCTCGGCGCATGCCCGACAACCTGCACCCACACGGGCAGCTTCATCGCCGACAAGGACGTGTTCGACAACACCATCGGGACGATTGTCTTCAGCGCTCCCTCGGCCACCATCGACGGAGCCGTGTTCGGCACCGGAAACATTTCTTTCCCGTCAGGAACTACCGACTACGAAGGGGGCCTCTATTTGGTTGAAGGGGAGACCTCGATCGCGGGCGCCACCCTCATCGCCGATTCAGCAATGACGACGGCCGGCTTCAAGTTCGACTCCGGCGAGCTCGATCTGAACAACGACGTCGACATGTACGGAACGGGCACCTGGTCCGGCGGCATCATGAGCGGGGCCTTCGGCGATGGGTGGTTCTTTGTCGACGACGGAGCGAAACTGACGATCGACGCGAACAACGGTGTGACCAGCATCAGTCAGACCACGCTGGAGAACGACGGTACGGTCAATTACACCGCGGGCGGCTCGATCATCGTTCTCGGAAAACGGCGCCCGATTCGTGCGCTGACGCCTCTTCCCCAATATCTCGAGCTCATCAACGGCTCGTCGATCCTTAACGGCGGACTCTTCGACATCCAGACCGACACGCAGATCGCCCACGCCACCGGGGTGACGATCGGCAACTCGAAAACGGCCCCATCCGGCCGTTCCCGGGCGGTGTCCACGTCAGCACGTACGCACCGCATACGCACCCTGAGCAGACATCCGGTCGTGTTGTGCGGATGTCCGAATGACTTCCAGAATTTCGGGACCTTCCAGAAATCATCCGACTCCGGCGTAACGGACTTCGGTCCTCAGTTCACCAACGACGGCGGCACCGTGAAGGCGCTGGCAGGGACGATCAACTTCAAGGACGTCTACACACAGAACAGCGGCACCACGACCCTTGGGCCGGGCGCCATCAGCGTCCAGTCGCCGAAGATCTTCGACATGGAGGGCGGCGTCCTCAATGGCAGCGGCAACCTCACCGCCGACGACACGGATGCCTATGGCGAGATCAAGCCGGGAACGACGTCAACGATCGGAGCCATCAACATCACCGGCAACCTGGACATGGGTGGTGCCTCGTTGGCCGGAACGGTGACCATCAAGATTGCGGGACCGGGTCCACTGCAGCCAAACCAGTTCGATCAGGTCAACGTCACCGGAACCGCCACGCTCGACGGCACCTTCAATGGCAGTTTCATCAACGGCTACACGCCGGCGACCGGCACTACCACATGGCCTGTGATCACCTATGCCAGCGAGACGGGTTCGTTCACGACCGTGAATCCGCCAACCTATCCGGGCGGCTCGGTCACACACGCGTACAACCCCACCTCGTTCGATCTAACCGCAGTCACGCCGGCAACGGCAGACGTCAACATAACGAATAGCGGTCCGGCCACCGCGAACGCCGGCGACACGCTTACCTACACCGTCAACGTCTCCAACCTCGGGCCCGATCCGACCAGTGGCGCCATCACGGTCATCGATTCGTCGAGCGGCGGCGCGACGCCTGTGGGAGGATCGGCCGCGGGCGGCTGGACCTGCAGCATCGTCAGCGGCTCGATTCACTGCACGACCACTTCGACCTCGCTCGCGAACGGCAGCTCACTTCCTGCGCTGACTTTCACCTGGACTGCACCGCTGTCATCGGCGACGGTCGTGAACACAGCCGCTGTCCAGCCCAACTCCGTCTCCGACCCGGTGTCGTCGAATAACAGCGCCGACGTAACCACGAACGTTGCTGCCGCGGACGTGGCCATCGCCAAAACCGGTCCGCCTTCGGTCAGCCTCGGCCAGAACATCACCTACACGATCAACGTCTCGAACTTCGGGCCGGCCGGGGCCACGGGCGTCACCGTTTCCGACACGACGCCGGCCGGCCTGACCCCGGTTTCCGTCAGCGGCGGCGGATGCAGCGCCTTCCCTTGTGCCATCGGCTCGCTCCCGATCGGACCTCCGGTCACGATCACCGCCACGTACAACGTGCCGGTCACCTACAGCGGACCGTCCCCGATCCTGAACACCGCCACGGTAAGTTCGGCCAGCGATCCGAACCTCGGCAACAACTCCGCTACCGCATCCACCACCGTCGCCGGTGAGGCGGACCTCGGCATCACCAAGACTGGTCCGCCGTCGATCGCGCTCGGACAAAACATCACCTACTCGATCAACATCACGAACAGCGGCGCGCTAGCCGCGGCGAACACGTTCGTCTCCGATCCGACGCCGGCCGGCCTGACGCCGGTCTCCGTCAGCGGCGGCGGCTGCAGCGCCTTCCCGTGCGCGCTCGGCACCATCAACCCGGGCGGCTCCGTCGGCATCACCGCGATCTACAACGTGCCGAACGGCTACCCGTCAGCGTCGATCACGAACACCGCAAGCGTCAGCACGTCCTCTCCCGAATCGAATGTGGCCAACAACAGCGCCACGGCCATCACGCCGGTGTCGGGTACGGCCATCGCCGATCTGAGCATCCTCAAAGCTGGCCCCGCGAATGCCGCGTTCAACGACGTCATCAACTTTGCGGTGATCGTCACCAACAACGGGCCAGGCACCGCGGCCAACGTCGTCATCTCCGATCCGACGCCGTCGAATCTCGTCTTCATCAGCAACAGCGGCGGATGCACGACGGCATATCCGTGCGTCACCCCATCGCTCGCGTCAAACTCCCAGATCTCGATCCTCAGCCGCTACCGCGTGACCGCCGACACCGGCACGATCGTCAACACGGCGACCGTCAGCAGCTCGGCCAGCGATCCTGCACCGGGCAACAACACCTCGGCGTCGACGGTGCAGATCGTCAAGCCTGTAACGTGTCAGGCGCCGATCCTCAACGCGCCGCTTTCCGGCGCGACGGTCGGTTCGCCGATCACCTTCTCCTGGAGCAGCGTTCAGGGCGCGACCTACATCGTGTCGATCACCAGCGGCGGCACGACGCAGACCGTTTCCACCAATACCAACTCCACGACGCAGAGCCTCCCCAACGGCGCATACACGTGGAGCGTTCAGGCCAACGGCCCGAACGGCTGTCAGGCCACGAGCACCTCGGCATCGTTCTCCGTCTGCAACGCGCCGGGCACGCCCGTGCCGAGCGTCGTCGGCGTCACCACCACCGGCCAGACCTACAACGTCGAATGGACGCCAACCGAGGGGACGACGCAGTATGAAGTGCAAGAGGCCGGGGATGCGGGGTTCACGAATCCGACCGTCATCACCGTCGCCGGAACGTCGCAGGCGTTCACGAAAAACATCTCCGTGCCGACCGCGTTCTTCTACCGCGTTCGCGCGCTGACCGGCTGCAGCCAGATCGTCGGTTCGTTCTCCGCCGCCGCTCCGATCGTGATCATTCCGGTGCCACCGCTCGGCACGTTGAACATCAACATCCCTGTCCCCGCCGGAAGCAAGACCCCGGTTTCGTTCCCGATTCACGTCCCGGGTCTGCCGAACATCACCACGTCCTTCTTCGCCACCGTCGACAAACCGTGGCTCAGCGTCACGCCGTCGAACGGAGTGATGCCGCCGGAAGGCCTCAACTTCACCATCTCCGCCGATCCGAGCGCATTGTCGGACGGCACCTGGACCGGCACCGTCATCGTCGTCTACGGATCGAGCGGCGTGAGCGGCAAGCAGGCTCTCGACGTCGCGCCGAAGGCTTCTATCCCGGTCTCGATCAGCCTCACCTCGCCGGTCAGCCCCGGCACGCTTACCGGACCCGCGGCCACCGCCGTCGTCATCCCGTCGGTCGGCCATCTGCCCGGCTTCAGCTCGCAGTGGCAGAGCGACATCCGCATCGCCAACGTCGGCTCGCTCTCGAAGAAAGTGCAGCTCACGTTCAGCTCCGGCAGCGCCACCTCGCTGGCCGTGAAACAAACCACGGTCGGCATCGACCCCGGCGGGACGATTGCGTTCGACGACATCGTCCGCAACTGGTTCGGCATCGGCGCGATGAACGACTCATCGAACGGCGTCCTGACCGTTCAGCCGCTCGATCCAACAGGCAAGCCTGACCTCAACGTTTCCAAGGCCACCGTCGCCTCCAGCCGCACGTTCAACGCCTCCGCCCTCGGCACGCTTGGCCAGTTCATCCCGGCCGTCCCGATCGCGAGCTTCATCAGCAAGGCGCCCGGCGCGGCCTCGATCCTCGCGCTCCAGCAGATCGCGCAGACCGACACGTTCCACACGAACCTCGGCCTGGTCGAAGCGACCGGCAAGCCCGCGTCCGTTCTCGTCAGCGTCTTCAACGGCGCCGGCAACAAAGTTCTCGACCTCCCGGTCACACTCGCCGCCGGCGAACAGCGCCAGCTGAACGGATTCCTCGCCAACAACGGAATCACGCTGACGAATGGTCACATCGAGGTTCAGTCCATCAGCGGCGACGGCAAGGTCACGGCCTACGCCTCGGTCATCGACAACCGCACCACCGATCCGCTCCTCGTCTCCGGCGTCCCGCTCGGCGGCCCCGGCGCCTCGCGTTTCGTCATCCCCGGCGTCGCGAGCCTCGACACCGGCGCGACGTGGCGCAGCGACGTCCGCGTCTTCAACAGCAGCACCTCGCCGCAAACCGCGACGCTGACTCTCTACCCGACCGGCAATCCCTCGGCCAGCGTCACTCAAACCGTGACCATCCAGCCCGGCGAAGTGAAAGCGCTCGACGACATCGTCCACGCCACCTTCAACCTCACCAACGCCGGCGGCGCCCTGCACGTCACCACGGCAACCGCCGTCCCGCTCATCGTCACCGCGCGTACATTCAACGACACCGCCGCCGGAACGCTCGGCCAGTTCCTGCAAGCCGTGACGCCGGCGGACGCCGTCGGCACCGGCGAGCGATCCCTCCAACTCCTGCAGATGGAAGACTCCCCCCGCTACCGCACCAACCTCGGCCTCACCGAAGTCACCGGCAAAGCGGCAACCGCCGAGGTAACGGTCATCCTCCCGGATTCAAAAGTCGCCCCCAAAGTCAGCATCCCCTTAGCCGCCTTCGAATACCGCCAGTTCTCCATCATCAGCAGCCTGGGATTGGGCAACGTCTACAACGCAAGAATCAGCGTTCGCGTAATCGACGGACAGGGCAAAGTCACCGCCTACGGATCGGTCATCGATCAGAAAACGCAAGACCCGACATTCGTGCCGGCGCAGTAAAAGGTTGAAAGTCACCGCCAACGTAGCGCCGGCCGCTTCTGCTGGAAGCGCAAGGTTGGCGCGCGCACATCGCTGCGGCTACACGAATGCCCTCTGCTGCTGAAGGGAGTGACCTCGGTCCCTGATCGACCGTCGAAACCTACTTGAAGCTCACCTTAGGTAATGCCAATAAACGATCCATGACACGACCCCGCGGATTTCGTCTGCCAGCACCGACGGATACTCAGCTTCCAAGACTTGCATCATACGGTCGGTCTCAATATCTTCGAAATCCGAGAAGCGCTGTCTTGGCCTCGGCGGGCGATGGAAGTCAGGATTCCGAAGAAGGCCCCGCGTCCGGACGAACAGGTTCAAGAAGATTGCGAACGCGTCTGCGTGTACTTGCCGGGGATGACCCGGTGCGCGGCGGGACAACGCCGAAATAGCTCGGGAAGCGCTTCCGTACTGATTGAATTCCGAGAAGCGTCGTGCGACATCAGATGCTGCGTCTTGCAGTTTGCGGTCCTGTGGGATTACGTCGGCCATGGTTGTTCAGCGCGCTAACGTTTGAAGACTGAGCGGCTTCGGCCCGCTCGATGCTCGTGCAAGGGATAGCCTACCAGCGAACACAGTAGAGAAAGCAGTTGGCGTCCGGTGGAACTACGAGTTGGGCGTCAGTTGCTTGACGCGTCACGTTACGTCTGGACCTTCCCATCGCATGACCGTGACTTCGTCGCTGTTTGCCGCCATCGCGTACGACACGAGACCCAAGGCCGCGAGGAAGAGCCTACCTCCCTCTTCACCACGTACGAGCACGTAGGCCCTATCGTCATGATCGGCCGGAACTAGGCTGACCGTTACTCGTTCGTGCTCGGATTCAAGCTCGACTGAGTAATCCTTTCCGCGGACATACTCAGGCCAGTTTCGCATCTCAGAAGCGAGATCTGTGGGGAGGGAGAAGTAGGAATCGATTCGAACCTGGCAAACTCGCTTTCGCATGACGTCCAACGTCCCTGCCGTTCACCGGCGCGAACCGCGACGCGATGAAGTAATAGCCCCGTGATGCGGCAACGCAGCGGTTCGTGTCGGGTGCAACCGCTAGTTGGGCGGCGCCGCGCTAAAACATGAGCTTATAGTGATTGCCTTTGTTGTCTTGGCACGCACCGTAGCCTTGTGCTGAGTACGCGCTTGTGACGTACTCGCATTGGATGACGGTACCTTTGTTGCCGGTCACGATTGCGCTGCCCTTTTGCATGTTTTCTATCGAGCCGCCAACCGCGGACGCCGAGCCGAACGCGGACCCGCCCGGTGTGTAGACAGAACTGAATATCGTGCCCCATGCCATGCTTCCACCAGCAACAGTGACGTATTCCCCGTTGAACGACTCTCCTCCAGGACTGGTCAATTGTATTTGTCCTCGGCCGGAACCGCTGTACGTGAATTTTGCCGTTAGCTGCTCGCCCGTCGATAGGTTGTAGAGGCGGCCGTTAAGTGAGCAGCTCGTCAGTAGGAGAGCGCCGAGAAGAAAGAACGTTGGTGGAGCAGGTCTGATGGCAAAGCGTGGCATCGCGACCTCCTTATTGTGGTTGAGCATCACCGCGCAAGCCAAAGATGTATCCAGCAATTGCACCGAGAATCCCAAGCGCCGCATTCAGGGACTGTGTATTTACAATCGCGAGAATGGACACCAACGTCGCAATCAAGATGATTGCAATCACCCGCAAATTGAAAGCGCCGAACCCACCTTTCATGCGCCAGAAGGCACCGGCCAAGGTCCCGGCTCCGATGACAGCGACGATCCAGAGGCCCTGAACCTGCGACGGCATATCCTCACCTCTTCTCGCGTGGAGTGTAACAGGGGTTGATGTGTACGGGTGGCCTCGATCTCAGGGAGGACTTTCGTCGCCCAACTTGTTATTGAGCCCATCCCACTCATGCCCAAGACGCTGCCTTGACGGATAACGGGCGAAGCGGCTTGTGGCACACGGGATTGTAAGGTGCGTCTGGTGAATGGGTTGGCTCATCCGTGGTTTGATCATGCCACGGTTATCCGTTGGGGTGTGACGGCGAAACGTGCCCTGAGCGACCAAGGGCATCGAGCGGACTGCGGACTCGTGACGCGGTCAGGCGCAGGACTTGTGTGTGTAGATCATGATGGTCTTGACGTCCAAGTGACCCATTGACTAACTGCTGCACGGTCCGGATGTCGCGACCCGCGGCCAGAAGATGTGTTAGCGAAGGATTGGCGCAGCGGGAGGCGTCGCCGCCGTCGAAATGCCCGCCGAGGCCGTGGACGACGATCACGTCGGCTTTGCGGCCGGGGTTGTCACAGCCTGCGATCTTGTGCAGTAGGCTCAGGGCGCGTCCTCTTAATTCGGAAGCGCTGATTATCGACTGAAGTACGGCCTAGGTGGCGACGTTTTTCTCCGAGTCCGCGTCGAAGAGATGCATCGCGTCGATGTCCACGCTCATCGCGATCGTCTCGCCAGCGCGCGGTGTAACGGTTGGTTCGAAGATCGCTACGAGTTTTGAATCGCCGCTGCTGGCGTAGACGATCGTTTCGTGTCCGATTGGTTCGACGACGTCGACGTTTGCGGAGATCGGTCCGTTTGCGGCGTGATGGATGTGCTCGGGGCGGATTCCGGCGAGTACGCGTTGACCGTTCTTAACAAAAGCTCGGAACTTTGTGGCTAGCGGCAGTGTGAACGATGACGTTTGCAGCGTTTCGCCAGCGACCGTTGCCGCGATCAGATTCATCGGCGGTGTTCCGATGAACTGCGCGACGAACGCGTTTGCGGGCGACTCGTAGACTTCGCGCGGTGTGCCGACCTGCTGGATTTTTCCTTCGCGCATGACGGTGATGCGGTGACCCATCGTCATTGCTTCGACTTGGTCGTGCGTTACGTAGACCGAGGTCGTGCCGAGGGTGGCTTGGAGTTTCGTGATTTCGGCGCGGGTCTGGACGCGGAGTTTCGCGTCGAGGTTGGAGAGCGGCTCGTCGAAGAGGAAGACGGCGGGCTGGCGGACGATGGCGCGGCCGACGGCGACGCGCTGACGCTGTCCGCCGGAGAGGTCTTTCGGTTTTCGTTCGAGCAGGTGGGACATGCCGAGGATTTCGGCGGCGGAGGCGACGCGCCTGGCGCGTTCGGGCGCGGGCACCTTGCGCATGCGCAGGCCGAACTCGAGGTTCTCGCGCACGCTCATGTGTGGGTAGAGCGCGTAGCTCTGAAAGACCATGGCGATGTCGCGGTCCTTCGGCGCGAGGTTGTTGACGACGCGGCCGCCGATGGAGATCGTCCCCGCGCTCACGTCTTCGAGGCCGGCAATCATCCGCAACGCCGTCGATTTGCCGCAGCCGGACGGACCGACGAGCACCATCAGCTCGTGGTCTTTGACGTCGAGGTTGAGGTGTTCGATGACGGAGACATCGCCGTAGCGCTTTGCCACTTCTGTGAAGGTCACACCGGACATGGTTCTTAGAGTAGCGGAAAAGGGCTGGGAGCGCGGGCGTCCTCGCCCCAGTTTCACGAGGAACCGGCTGCGTCGACCGGCGGGCGGGACGCCCGCGCTCCCAGATTTAGCGAGGCCAACAGCCCAATGTGGCAGGCCGCTCGCACTAATCGAGAGCATGCTGTCCCGTCCGCGTAAGCCGTTGCTCATCGTCCCGATCCGCGACCGGCGTCAGCGCCGCCGCATCCTGACGATTCGAAACTGCGCGATTTCGATGCTGTCGGTGGCCGTGATCTTCGCGGCGGTCTCGCTCTACAACGAGGCGCGCCGCGCGCCGGCAGGGGAGTATGGCCGCCTGTTCGGCAGCCAGGTGCCCGCGACGAACACCGCCATCTCGCGCAAGGTCGACGTCGTCGAAGAAGGCCCCGTCGATGACCAGCGTGCCGCCGATCCGATGCTGGTCGCTCCGGCCGCGCGTGAGCAACTGCTGCTCGCGAATACGAACGCTCCTGCACCCGCGCCCCAGCCCGTGACCGTGCCGGTTGCCACGCCGGTTCTCTCGCCATCCGCAATCGGCAATGTCAGCGGTCACGGAACGACGATCGTCGGCGACGGAAACGGAGTTGCGATCGTGCACGCGTCGGCGACGTCGACCGCCGCGCGGCCGGTGCTTTCGGGCGGGATTTTCAAGCAGCAGTAGGTGTCCACTCGTCGCCCTGCCGCGACAGCGGCACCAGAAAAATTCACACTCCATCCGGTGCCGCTGACGCGGCACGACTTCCTTCGACTTTGCCAACCAGGGGTGCTCGCAAAAAGCGCTCGCACCCCTGGCTACCCTCTGGAGCCGCTATCGCGGCCACACACTCTTGTTGATGCTCGCGGAGGTCACGAATCCACCGCATGACAGAATGCGCGCTCATGCCGCAGGCGATCATTTTTGGTACCGACGGCTGGCGCGCCGTCATCGCGGATGGATTCACGTTCGACAACGTGCGCCGCGTCAGCGACGCCATCGCCGTCGCCGCGCGCACGCTGCAACCGCCGGACGGTATCGATCGCAACGCGCTCGTGGTCGGATTCGACCGCAGGTTTCTTTCGCGCGAGTTCGCGGCAGTCGTCGCTGAAACGCTGCGAGCCGCCGGATTCCGCGTCGTCCTCTCGAACGCGCCCACTCCATCGCAGACGATCTCCTTCACCGCCTGGCAGCGCAAGCTCCTCGGCGGCATCGTCGTCACCGCCAGTCACAATCCGGCCAAGTACAACGGGCTCAAATTCAAAGCGTGGTACGGCGGCTCGGGTCTTCCCGAGATGTACGCCGCGATCGCCGCTGCCCTCGGAGAATCAACTCCCCGCGAAGGCGGATCGATCGAAGAATCCGATCTGCTCGACGACTACGTGGCCGCGTTGCGCGCGCAGGTGGCCGTGGCGAAGACCGTACGCATCCTCCACGACCCGATCCACGGCGTTTCCGCCGGTCTCCCGTCGCGCATCCTCGGCATCGACGTGGCGACGATCCGCGGCGAGATCAATCCGTCCTTCGGCGGCGTGAACCCCGAACCGATCGCAGAGAACCTCGGTGCGTCGATGGCGGCGATGAACGGCGACTTCGACCTCGCCATCTGCAACGATGGCGACGCCGACCGCCTCGGCATCCTCGATGAGAAAGGCGCCTTCGTCTCGCCACAGAAAATCATCGCCCTTCTCGCGCTCTACCTCGTGCGCGAGAAAAAGCTGACCGGCGAAATTGTGAAGACGTTCTCGACGTCGCGCCTCGTGGAGAAGGTCGCGCGCGCGCTCGGCAGCGGGTTTCACGAGACCGCGATCGGCTTCAAGTACGTGGCCGACCTGATGCTCACGCGCAACATCCTCATCGGCGGCGAAGAAAGCGGCGGCATCGGCTTCGGCCACTTTCTCCCCGAGCGCGACGGCATCCTCTCCGGCCTCCTCGTCGCCGAATGCGTCGGGCACTATGGCAAGCCGCTGTCCGCGATCGTCGATGCAATGGAATCCGAGTTCGGCGCGCTGCACTACGACCGCCGCGATCTGAATCGCCCGATGGATGTTTGCGCGCGCCTCATCGACCGCGTCAAAGCCGGCGAGCTCGATGCGGCATTCGGTTCCGGTTTCGCGAACCGCGAAGAAAAAGACGGCGTGAAGATGAACTTCGGCGACGAGTCGTGGATCCTCTTCCGCAAGTCCGGCACCGAGCCGATCATCCGCATTTACTGCGAAAGTCCGGACGCTTCGAGGGTGGAGTCGATGCTCGATACAGCCGTTCGGGAGCTCGATCGCGATAACCCGTCGGCGAAGCCGGCGTAAGAACCGTAGCCCCCGGCTTTGAGCCGGGGGTTTTCGTGATCGGCAAGTTTTCGGGAGCCTGCTTCAGCGGGCGAAAGAAAACTTTCTCTTGCCCGCCAAGGCGGGCTCACGATCGCAACGCCATTCGCAGACCCACGGCTGAACGCCGTGGGCTACGGTTCTTACGCCGGCTTCGCCGACGATGAGGCTGTGCACCTACGTTACAGTTCCGGCCATGACACCCTGGCGCCGCGCCACCTATGCCGTCGTGATCGTTTGGATCGCTGCAATGGCGCGGCTGTTCATCGCCGACGTCTGGGACGAGACGAGCGCGCTGGCCGTCTTCGGCGATGCGCATCACAGCGCGACGCAGCTCGTGTCGATGATCCTGAAGACGCCGCTGCCATTCTGGCGTCCCATCCCGACGATCTTCGCGGCGTTGACCATTCACGCGCTGCCGCCGAACGTCGCCTGGCCGTTCCTGCGCATCGTCAACATGTTGATGATCCTCGGCGCCGTCGCGCTACTGATTCGCGCGATAACAAATTGGGCGGGACGCGATGACCGCCGCGATTTCGTGTTCGTCTTCGCCACTCTCTTCTCCGCCGGCGCCATCATCGTGGCCGGCTGGTTCGCGAACATCTTCGACGCCTCGGTGCTCCTTCTCGCCGCGTGGGGGCTGCTCCTCATCACGCGCGGCTGGTTTCTCGAAGCAGGCTTCGTTTTCGGTGTGGCGTTTTTCTTCAAGGAAACCGCGGCCATGGTGTTGCCGCTGCTTCTGATTCTCGTCGCCATCGATCGCATCAAACTGCGCGATGCGGTCAAGATCGCGATTCCGACGATCGCCCTCGGCATCCTCTACTTCGGCTTGCGCAGCCTTGTCGTTCCGTTCGGGTCCGCCGCCGACACGCATCAATTTCAGCTGTCGATGCTGCTCCCGACCGCGAAGGGACTCATCGAAAGTTACTGGCGCGAAACGCTCTGGGGATCGCCGGGCGTGATCGGCTATTTCGTCTTCGCCTTCTCACTGGCCGCGATGCGCACCTGGCGTGCGCGCGCGGCATTTATCGCGTATGTCGGCGCGGCTGTGGTCCTGTACCTGTCGATGTTCGCGACGTATCAGGGGCAGGACCTCATCCACTATTTGATGTTCGTGCCGCGCCTCTACTTCATCCCGGTCACGCTCACGCTCTTCGTGTTCGCCGTCGATCGGCGCTGGTGGGCGGTGGCGATTCTCGCAATCCCGTTACTCATCGGCGCGATCGGCACCTACACGCGTTACGAGCGCTTTCAGCGCAGCTACCGAAATCTCTATCGCTACGCGGCCACCGCGGCGAAGCCGGTGAAGATCGACTACGCCATGAAGCCGCTGCACGATCCGCGGCGCGGCATCGAAATCGGCGATTTCCCCGATGCTCCGATGAGGCTCGACCCGGTCAATGGGCTGTTGGTCAAGAACTCGTTTCGTTAGCAGCAATCGTGTCGACCAAATCGCCGCTCCGCGGCAATCTGCATCGAATCACGCGCCACTTGCGCCGAAGCCGGTGGCGCTAGGGACGCTTGAGAAAATCGACGAGGAGATCTGACGTTCTCGCTTCGCTCGCTCTCAGGATAAACTTCGCGGCGCTTATGGCTACACCGGAACAGACCGAAACGATCCGCACGCAGTTCACGCGCGAGAGCATCATCGATGACTACCGCGTCGCGTGGCGCTCGCGGCAGGCCAGCCTGATCGGGCGCAGGGAAGTGCTGACCGGCAAGGCCAAATTCGGCATCTTCGGCGACGGCAAAGAGGTTGCGCAGCTGGCCATGGCCCGCGCCTTCCGCAAGGGCGACTGGCGCAGCGGCTACTACCGCGATCAGACCTTCATCTTCGCCTCCGGCATCGGCACGCTCGACGAGTTCTTCGCGCAGCTTTACGCGAATGCCGACGTCGAGCATGATGCGTGGTCCGGCGGCCGTTCGATGAATTGCCACTTCGCCTCGCGGCTGCTCAATCCCGACGGATCGTTCCGCAATCAGACCGACACCTACAACACCTCGGCCGACGTTTCGCCGACCGGCTCGCAGATGCCGCGGCTGGTCGGACTTGCGTACGCCTCGAAGGTCTATCGCGAGCTCGAAGAGTTGAAGGCCATGACGCAGTTCTCGCGCAACGGCGACGAGATCGCGTGGGGCACCATCGGCAACGCCAGTTGTGCCGAGGGGATGTTCTGGGAGTCGATCAACGCGGCTGGGGTGCTGCAGGTGCCGATGCTCGTCTCCATCTGGGACGACAACTACGGCATCTCCGTGCCGAACGAATTCCAGATGACGAAGGGCCACATCTCGGAGCTGCTGAAAGGTTTTCAGCGCGATCCGAAACAGAAGAGCGGCTACGACATCTACATCGTGCACGGCTGGGACTATCCGGCGCTCTGCGAGACATACATCGCCGCGGCGTCGATCGTGCGCATGGAACACGTGCCGGCCATCATTCACGTCGACGAGATGACGCAGCCGCAGGGGCATTCGACGTCCGGCTCGCACGAGCGCTACAAATCGAAAGAGCGGCTCGATTGGGAAGTCGAATTCGACTGCATCAAAAAGATGCGCGAGTGGATGATCGGCCACGGCATCGCCACCGCGGACGAACTGGATGGCCTCGAAAAAGAAGACCTTCGCCTCGTGCGCGAGGCGCAGCGGCGCGCGTGGGAGACGTATCGCGGTCCGATCGATGCCGAGGTCAGGACGGTGCTTGGGTACATCGACGAGCTGTCCGCGCTTGGGTCGAATCGCAACGAGCTCGATGCGATCAAGTCCGAATTACAAAGGACGCAGGCACCGTATCGCCGCGATGCGATGAAAGCTCTCACCAGCGCGTTGATCGCGGCGCGCGAATCAATCCTCGGACACGAAGACATCATGAATCGCATCGCCGACTGGCGCCGCGAACGCGAATTCGCCATCGGCGCGCTGTACGACGATGAGTTGTACAGCAGCGGCATCGAGTCGGCGCTCAACGTCGACGAAGTCAAGCCGCAGTACGGCGACGACGCGCCGGAGAAGAACGGCTCCGAGATCATCAACGCCTGTTTCGACGCCGCGCTCGAGCGCTATCCGAATCTGATCGCCCTCGGCGAGGACGTCGGCAAGCTCGGCGACGTCAACCAGGGCTGCATCGGCCTCCAGGAAAAGTACGGTCTCTATCGCGTCTCCGACACCGGCATCCGCGAATGCACCATCGTCGGCCAGGCCATCGGCATGGCGCTGCGCGGACTGCGGCCGATCGCGGAAATTCAATATCTCGACTACATCCTCTACGCGATCCAGATCCTCTCCGACGACCTAGCCACGACGCGCTGGCGCACGCGCGGCGGGCAGAAGTGCCCGGTCATCATCCGCACGCGCGGGCATCGGCTCGAAGGCGTCTGGCACTCAGGCTCGCCGATGTCGGCCATCATCAACCTCGTGCGCGGCATGCGCGTCTGCGTCCCGCGCAACATGACCCAGGCCGCCGGCTTCTACAACACGATGCTCCGCTCCGACGACCCGGCCATCGTCATCGAAGTCCTGAACGGCTATCGCATCAAAGAAAAGCTCCCCACGAACATCGCCGATTTCACGCTCCCCCTCGGCGTCCCCGAGGTCATGCGAGTCGGCACGGATGTGACATTGGTCAGCTACGGCGCCACGCTGCGCATCGTGATGGAAGCCGCGGAACTGCTGGCGCAAGCTGGCATCGACGCCGAGGTGATCGACGTGCAGACGTTGCTGCCGTTCGATGTCCGCGGCGTCATCGTGGAGTCGCTGAAGAAAACGAACCGCGTCGCATTCATCGACGAAGACGTCCCCGGCGGCGCCACCGCGTACATGATGCAGAACGTCCTCGAGCGCGACCGCGGCTACGACTTCCTCGACTCCGAGCCGCGCACGCTCCCCGGCAAAGAGCACCGCCCGGCGTACGGTTCCGACGGTGATTACTGGTCCAAGCCGAATCGCGAAACGATCTTCGAGTGCGTCTACGAACTAATGCACGAAGCGATGCCGCGCAAGTACCCGCGATTCCTCTGACGCGAACTGGCCTGCTAGGCAACGTTCCCACGTCGCGCGCAGTCACCTTTCCACCGCCCTCCCAAAGCGGTGGCTCTGCCACGCGCACTCCAAAGCTTCGCGAAATAAGACGTGAGCGCGGCATGCATCGAAGGCGACGTGGAGTGAAAGGTATCGTCAATGCATGCGCGAATCCCGGCACATTTCGCGAAGCTTTGGAGTGCGGTGGCGAGCGAGCCACCGCTTTGGAAGGAAGGGGGAATCACGATGAAACTACTGCCCGCGCGTCATCGCCATAACTTCATCGGTCGTCAAGCCGGGGTCAGCTGCTTCTCGCATACGCAGAACGAGTTTTTCGCCGCGGGAAAGGCTGGTGTTGACCAGGTAAACGGCTTTGCTGTTCGTTACGAACTCGACGTCCGTGCCCGGAAGGAAATCGAAGCGATCTCTGATCGCCTTCGGAATCGTCACTCGGCCTTTCGAAGTCACTCGCAAAACGCAGCATTTTACGCCGTGCGCGCAACACTGTGTAGGCTGAGCCGCAAACGAGATTCTCAAGACCGCGCTATCCTCGTTCCAGCATGCCTAACCCGCTATCCCTCGGGCCCGGAACTGTGCTCGATGGCAAGTACGAGATCCTCGTTCGCCTCGGTGGCGGAGGCATGGGGGATGTGTTCAAGGCCAGGCATCTTCATCTCGATGTTTTTCGCTGCATCAAGGTGATGAAGGAGGGGATGCTCGCGGATGAAGGATACCGGCAGCGTTTCCTGCGCGAGGCGCGGCTGGCGACGCAGATTCATCATCCGAACATCGCCGTCGTTCACGACTTTTTCCTCGGCGAAGGCGGCAGCTACATGGTTACGGAGTTCATCGACGGCACGACCGTGCGGCAGTGGAGCGGATCGAATGGACGCTTTCCGCTGCCGCTCGCCGCGGACGTCGCCGTGCAGGTTTTGGCGGGACTCGATCACATCCACCGCCGCGGTTTGCTGCATCGCGACATCTCCGCCGACAACATCATGCTGTCCTACGATGGCGAGGAGCGCCTCGTCGCGAAGATCATCGACCTCGGCATCGCCAAAGACGTGAATACGCCGTCGAGCGAGATGGCCACGCAGGCCGGCATTCTGATCGGCAATCCGAAGTACATGTCGCCCGAGCAGCTCGGCAGCATCGAGGACGGCGAGCAGCTCGACGGCCGCGCCGATCTCTACGGCCTCGGCGTCGTGCTCTACGAGATGCTTCTTGGCGTACCGCCGTTCGTCAGCGAGACGCCGCAGGGTTACATCATGAAGCACCTCATGCAGCCGCCGCGACGCTTCCACGAGTCGGTGAAAGATGGCCAATGGCCGTCCGAGCTCGAAGCGGTGATCTTCCGCGCGCTGGAGAAAGATCGCCGCCGCCGCTACGCGGATGCGCGTGAGATGTCGAAGGCGCTGCAGCCGTTTCTCACCGCGCCCAGCGGCACGCTCGACCGTGATGACGTGAACCGTATCCGCCGCGGTCCTGAACATACGATGCCCGTGATCAGCGTCGCCGATACGACCGAGGCGAAGGCGCGCGCGTTCGAGTTGTCATTGATCGACGGCATCCGCGCAAAAGAAGCGGACGGCGATCGCGCCGCTCTACAGCGCCTTGCGGAGGCGCATCCGCCCGGTACGCCGGTCGGCGACGCGACGCGCGAAGCGCTGACGCGGATCGGCCCGAGCGTCGATGACGAGACCGCATTTCAACAGACTTGGGAAACCGGTACCTCGGCCGCGTGGCAGCAGTTCCTCGATGCGTATCCCAACTCCGCGCATGCCGCCGAGGCGAAACGCTGCCGCCAGGAGGCGATCGATTTCGAGCTCGCCCTCGCCAGCGACACCGGGACGATGTGGCGCGCGTTCGTGAAAGCCTGGCCCGAGGGACGGCATCGGCTGGATGCGGATATCCGGCTTCGCTCGAAGAAGTAGGGAGTAGTGCAGGCGTCTCGCCTGCATCCGGCGTGGCGTCCCGCCCGACGGGGGTTTCTGTCGTTTTCGCGCGAGCCTCACAAAAACCCCCGCCGGGCGGACGCCCTGCGGATGCAGGGCGGGACGCCCGCACTGCACTCGCTGCTAAACTTCCCTCATGCGCGTTGTACTGCAGGGGAGCCTTCAACATTTCGCCGCAAGGGAGTTGCTGGCGTTCATCGCCGCGGCGCACAGCGGGACGTTTGATGCGGAGTCGGGCGGCGAGCGCGTTCGGCTCGCGCTTCGCGATGGGAAGATCGTCGGCGCCGAGGGGAATGGCGACGCGATCGGCGTCATGGCCAAGCTCCTCGGGTGGAGCGATGGCACCTTCAGTTTTCTGGATGACGTCGTGCTTCCCGAGGGAGATGCGCACGAGTTGCCGGCGCTGATCGCAGCGGCCGAGGAGCGCGTGGTTTTCTCGGACGACAGCGTCAAGTTTCGCGTCGTCAATCGGCCGCCGGGGGAGATCAACATCACTGCCGAGGAGTTCCAGGTTCTGTTTCAGATCGGCACGGGGAAATCGCCGGCGCAACTGCGCGCGGAAAGCGGACGCCCTGCCGCTGAGATCTATCCGATCATCAAGCGGTTGCAGATGACGGGGCTGATCGAGGTGCTCGCCGATTCCAGTGTGACGGCGCGCGAAACTACGTCGTTGCCTCCGCCGCCGACTCCGGAACCTGCGCCCGCACCTGCCACGCAAAAGTTCGCCGAGCCGCACATGGTGGCCACGCTCACCGCGGATGACGGCACGATGCATCCGCTGCTCGAAGAGGAAGAGACCATCGGACGCACGCCCGCGAACAGCATCGCCCTGCGCGATGCCAGCGTCTCCGCGCATCACGCGCGCGTCGTGCGTACGCCCGAGGGGTTTCTGATCGAAGACGTCGGCAGCCGTAATGGGACGTACATCAACAGCGAGAAGGTGGCCGAAAAACGCCTGCTCGTCGACGGCGATCTCGTCCGCCTCGGCAAGATCATTCTGACCTTCAACCTCGCCGCCGAAGCGAAACGGCATCAGTCGACGGAGAGAGACATGATGGCGTAGTGGATTCGTAGATCAGTGGATTGGTAATTAGAGGTGAGGGCCGGTTCTTCGTTTTCCTAGTCGACTAATCTACTAATCCACTAATCTACGAACTCACAACCATGACCTCCTTCGACCTGATCATCGTCGGCTCGGGGCCGGCGGGGCTCGCCGCGGCCTCGCACGCGCAGACCAACGGACTGTCCTACGCGTTGCTCGAGCGCACGGACCATCTCGCCGACACGATCGACGCGTACCAGGCGCGCAAATACGTCATGGCCGAACCAATGCTGATTCCGGCTCGGGGCGAGGTGCCGTTCCAGGCCGGATCGCGCGAATCGATTCTGGCGGCGTGGGGCGGGCACATCAAAGAGAAAAAGCTGAACGTCATCTTCAACGCCGAGGTGAAATCGGTGAAGAAGGAGGGCGGCCGGTTTCAGGTGACGACGGCCAAGGGCGATTCCTTCGATGCCGCCAACGTCATCCTGGCCATGGGCACGCAGGGCAATCCGCGCAAGCTCGGTGTGCCGGGCGAGGATTTGCCGCACGTCCGCTACCGGCTCGTCGATCCGGACGAGTATCAGGATCAGGATCTGCTCGTCGTCGGCGCCGGCGACTCCGCGCTGGAGATTGCCAACGCGCTGGCGGATGAAAACCGCGTCGGACTCGTTGTGCGCGGGCCCGAGATCACGCGCGCGAACGATGTGCTGATCAAGGAAGTGCTCGGCCGGCAGGCCACCGGGCAGATCACCATTCACTTCAGCGCGAGCGTGAAGTCGGTCTATCCCGGCTACGCCGATCTGACAGTTCGAGGGGACGTCACGCGCGTCGCGGCGGAGCTGATTTTTTTGAAACTGGGCGCCGATGCGCCGCGCAAGTTCTTCGAGTCGATCGGCATCACCTTCAGCGGCGCAGGCGCCGACTCGCGCCCGATCCTCAGCCCGGTACACGAGTCCAGCGTGCCGGGACTCTTCCTCATCGGCGCCGCCAGCGGACGCGATCTCATCAAGCTGGGGATGAATCAGGGCTACGAAGTCGTCGAACATCTGATGGGACGCGAAGTCGAGCCGGCTGACGAAGCCGTATTGAAAGAGCGCCTGCCGTTCTGGGAAGGCACGGTTCGCGAGCGCATCACGTTGTTGCGTAAACGCGTGCCGCTGCTGGCGGCGGCGGACGAACAGCAGCTTCGCGAGACGTTTCTTTCTGCGCGCGTTCGCGAGTATGCGGACGGCGAGATCATCATCCGGCAGAACGACTACACGAACGACTTCCTGATCATCGCCGGCGGCCGCGTAGAGCTTTGGAAAAAGCCGGAGAAGGCGAATGTCGAGGCGAAGGTGGCCGAGCTGACGGCAGGGAACTTCTTCGGCGAGATGAGTCTCATCTCCGGCCGCCGCCGCACGGCAACCGCGCGCGCGGTCGGATCCACGCGCATCATCGAAATTCCCCGCAAGGCCATCCTCAAGCTGCTCGGCGCGGCGCCTCGGGCAAGGGCTCTCGTCGATCAGGCATTCCTGCTGCGCGCCTTCGGCGGCTATCTCTTCCCGGGCATTCCGGAGGCGCAGCTCGGCGAGCTGGTCGAGCTGTCGGTGGTGAATGCGCTGCCGAAAGATGCCGTCGTTTTCAAAGAGGGCGAGGCCGCCGACGCGTTCTATCTGATCCGCAACGGCATGGTGAAGATCTCGAAGAAGTCCGGCGAGAAAGAAGTGGTGCTGTCGTACCTCGTGGCCGGCAACTTCTTCGGCGAGGCCGCGCTGTTTTCGGAGGCCGATCGCACAGCGACTGTGACGACGATCTTTCCGTCCGATCTGATCAAGCTGTCGAAGAACGACTTCAACAATTTTCTGGCAGCGCATCCCGATCTTCGCCAGGCGCCGCTGCAGAAGCTGGAGGAGCGCCGCATCGCCTCGCTCATCGCCGATGCCACGCCAGGCTCCGGCAACATCCTCAATGACCTGATCCGCGAGGAAGTGGTGATGGGGACGCAGACGCTCATCATCGACGAGCACAAATGTATCCGTTGCGGCAACTGCATCGCCGGATGCGAAGGCGTTCACGCCGACGGGCAAGCGCGGCTGTCTCTCACTGGAATCAAGTTCTACAACCTACTGGCGCCGAATTCGTGCTGGCAGTGCGAGAACCCGATGTGCATGCTCGACTGTCCGCCCGACGCCATCGTCCGCGACCCGCGCGGCGAGGTGTACATCAAGAGCAACTGCATCGGCTGCGGCAACTGCGAGCGCAATTGTCCTTATGACAACATTTTCATGGTCCATAAGGAACCGAAGAAGTCGCTTTTCTCGTGGGTGGCTTCACTTCTTGGAAAAGGTCATAAGAGCGACGTCGAGCAAACGACGGCGGTCAAGTGCGATCTGTGCCGTGAAATCTCCGGCGGACCGGCGTGCGTCCGCAGTTGTCCTACGGGCGCGGCCATTCGTCTTACGCCGGAGGAGTACCGGTCCACTCTCGAGGAGTTGGTCATCACTCGCGGTGAGAGGTAGGAAAATCGAATGTTGAATGTTGAATGTTCAATGTTGAATGTTGAATGCACCGGAGTCTTGTTTTTCCATTCAACATTGAACATTCAACATTCAACATTCAACATTCGCTTTTCTGGCGGGCGCGCATGCCAATAGCCCGCTCCGGCGTCCTCTGGCGCCGAATCTTCTTCGTACTGCTGCTCGCGTCGACGGCGAGTTTCATTTATTACATCCGGCGCGAATTTCCCCATGGCGGCTCGCGCTTCGGCCTCGCGTACGGTGCCATCGGATTCTTCCTCTGTTTCCTTCTGGCCTTTTTCGGAATCCGTAAGCGCTGGTACCGCTCCACCTTCGGCACCGTCGAGCAGTGGATGCAATCCCACATTTACCTCGGCATCCTCGCGCTGGTGATCCTCATTTTTCATACGGGCGGGCGATTCAACGACAAGGTCGCGGTCGCCACGTTGATCCTTATGGCCATCGTCGTGGCGAGCGGCGTGCTCGGCGCGATTCTGTATGTCGCCGTGCCGCGGATGCTGACGGAAGTCGAATCGAATCTGACCGCCGCCGAGATCTCGGAGCAGCTCAATCAACTCGCGAAACAGATGGCGCGCATCGCCTCGAAGCGCTCCGCGCCGTTCCAGCGCATTTACAACCAGCTCATTCGTGAGGACGCCCCCGGATGGCTGGCCGGCTGGCGTCTGCTCGTCCGAAGGATGCGGCGCGGCACAAAGCGGACCGCCGACTGGACCAACCTTCTCGCCCTCGTTGACAAAGACGAACAGGAAGAAATCCGGCAGCTGCTCGTCGTCTCGCGCCAGCGAAAAGAGCTGCTGATTCGCCTCATCTATCAGCAGCGCTACAAGAACGTGCTGGAGTCCTGGCTCTACATCCACATTCCCTTCACGATCCTGCTCCTCGTTTTCGCCATCGTTCATGTGGCGGCGGCGTTTTATTACGGGAGATTACGTGGTAGGCCCTCTCTATCGCGCGCTAAAGCGCGCTCCGAAGGGGACGGCGCGCGCTTACCCCCGCTTGAAACCGGGGGCTACGGTTCTTACGCAGGCTTCGCGAGCGGTCCGCGCGGGTTCAAATCACGCGGAAAATGCGCTCTTCCGCATCGCGACGGAAATCGGCGACGTCCTACGTTCGGACATGCCAGCCGTCGTGCGTTCAGCAACATCTCCCGGCGGCGTAGCCGTCGTAAGAGCCGTAGCCCACGGCTTCAGCCGTGGGTCGCAGACGGGTAAATCTCGTGAGCCCGCTTTAGCGGGCGAAAGAACGGTGCACGCGTGAGTTTCGTCATCCAGCGCTCCTCGGGGGGCGGGCTGGCGCTGACGCAGGTGCGGCGCGATCTGCTCCGCATCGGGCGGGGGACGAACTCCGAACTGCGGTCGGAGAACCCGGCCGTTGCGCTCGAACACGCCGTCATCGAGGGCGACGCCAACGGTTACACCATCACCGACAAAGGCAGCATCACCGGCACCTACGTCAACCGCCGGCCCGTCGAGACGGCGCGGCTGGCCAAGGGCGACGTTATCGAGATCGGCGACCTGCGCATCGAGGTGCAGGTCATGGAGCCGGGCAAGCCACTCTTCGTCCGCGTCAGCGTCGCTTCCTCGTCGATTTATTCGGTGAGTGATGACGAGGAAATCGTCGTCGTCAGCGGGGGCAGTGTGCGCGGCGGTGTATTGAAAGCGCCGAAGATCGATTACGTCGACGCCTTCCGGCTGCGACGGCCCTGGCTGACGAAGCTCTCGATGATCGCCATTCTGATGATCATCGCGTTACTTGTCATCAATGAACTGGCGAAGCCGGCGGAACGCTCGGCGTTCATGCCGGGCGGGATGTTGTCGAAGCACGCCAGCAAGAAAGACGTGGCGACCGGCGCCGTGATCGGGAAGAACTGCCGGGCGTGTCACGATCCCTGGCACGGTGTCTCCGACGCCGGATGCACGAAGTGCCACGAAATGAAGCCGCACTCGGAACTGCAGACCAGCGCGCCCGCATGCGCCGATTGCCATCCCGAGCATCGCGATGTTGCGAAGGTCGCCAAGGATGCCGACGCCACGTGCGTCTCCTGCCATGGCACCCTGCCCGCGCACGTCAAGGATCGGGCGCTCCTTGCGGCGCGGCCGAAAGAGTTTCTGGCCATCACCTTTTTCGGGAGCCGGCATCCCGACTTTTCGCCGCGCGGCGATCCGGACAAGCTCCGCTTCAATCACGCCCTCCACCTCAACGCCAGCGGAATCCCCAACGGTGAAGGACGGCGCGAAGTGATGCAGTGCGTTCAGTGCCACAAGCTCGTGGAGACGAAAGGGATTGTCGATCCGGTTCCGCTGAAGTTCAAAGATCACTGCCAGCGATGCCACAAGCTCACCTTCGACCCGCGTTACCCCGAGGTGCCGCATGGCGTGGATCTGACGACGGTGTATGGGGCGATCCTGGAGGCGTACGCGGGCAACCGCGACATCGTCGGCAAGAGCCCGGAGGAAACGCGCCGCATTCTGACGTCGTTACCGCGCGTCGCCACGGACGCACGTGCCGCGATCAATTTCGAACAGGTCAAGAAAACCAAGTGCACGAAGTGCCACGACATTGACCGCGACGGCAAACGCATAACCGCCAGGCCGGAGATTCCGGCGCGCTGGCTGCTCAAGGCAAAATTCACGCACACCAAGCATCAGGATCTGACGTGCGAGTCGTGTCACGAAACGGCCCGGGACAGCACTACCACGTCAGACGTCCTGATCCCGTTGCGGGGAAATTGCACCAGATGTCATGGCGTACCGTCGGCGAAAATCAGCCGATGCACGACGTGCCATGGGTATCATGAACATTCCAGACTATTACCGGTGACGATGGGCGATTTGGGAGGCGGATCGGAGATGTTCGAGAAGGTTGCTCTGTGGGCCATCATCCTGCTGTTGCTGGTCGTGCTCGTGCCGGTGGGTGTCGCGCTCGTCCAGCGCATCCGGGCCGGCACACCTGTTCGCGCGGCCGCCGGCCGCGGGCAGGTACCCGAGGACCAGATCACCGCGAAGGTCCCGCCTCTGCGGCCTTCGGATTCGGCGCCCGTTCCTCCGGCCCCACCGGTACTGCGGAAAGAGCCCGCCGCCACACATTTGGCGCCGATCCCGAGCGCACCGGCGCCGGAATCGACGGAGATGGTGAAGTGGTACGGCATGCTGCAATGCACGAGCGGTGCGTTGGAAGGGCAGCACTTCATCATCGAAGAAAATGGCATCTACATCGGCCGCGATCCTGCCATGTCGCAGGTGGCCATCTCCGACAACCGCATTTCCAAGCGGCACGTTCGCATCATTCCGCGCGATGGTAAGGTGATGGCCATCGATCAGAACTCGACAAACGGTACCTTCCTCGCCAAGGACCCCGGCGTGCGAATCACCGAAGTCGAGCTCAAACGCGGAGATACGATCATCCTCGGCGACGGCGCCGCGTCGTTTCTTTATCAGATCTAGGGGAGCGTGAAGCTCCCCCGAGGAGACCATGCGACACGTCCTGCTCGTCACCTTGTTTCTGGCAGCATCCGCGGCGCACGGGCAATGCCTCGACGGCGCGCTCGGCAACGCGACGCCCGCGCCGTTCGCGCCGCTCTCGACCGCCGACGTCGATGCCATCGTGAAAGCCGCCGACGCCTCGGCGGGCGGCGGCGCCTCGATCGCGGTCGTCGATCGCGCAGGACGCGTGTTGGCGCTCTTTCATCAGAACAACGCCAATCCAAGCAACGACGACCTCGCCGTCGGCGTAGCCCGTACGGCAGCATTTTTCAGCCACAACATGGCGCCGCTGTCGTCGCGCACCGTGCGATTCATCAGCGGCGTGCATTTCCCGGCGGGAGTGACCAATGCTCCGCCCGCCGCGCTTTATGGGATCGAGAACACCAACCGCGGCTGCGACCTCCACACCGCATTCAATGTTCCCAAGACCGTTCCGCCTGCGAAGTCGCTCAGCGGCGGTCCGTGTGACGCCGTCGCCGGCACATCCGGCTGTGGCCCGGGCATCGTCACCGGAAAGCAGTTGCCCGACGACGGGCCCTATCCGCAACGGGTCGATAACCGCCCGGTCAAGGCAGGCGGCATTCCGCTCTATCGCATCCTCGGAACGAGCCGTGTGACAGACGGAATCATCACCGACGGCAAACTCGTCGGCGGTATCGGCGTCGTGGGCATCAACGGCGATGCGGAGCTGGACGAAGCCATCGCCGTCAGCGGTGCATTCGGCGCGTTGGGTTCGGCAAACGGCCCGATCACTCCGGTGCCGCAATATCCTCTTCCGTTTCCGGGCAACGTCTTCATCGACGGCATCCGCCTGCCATTTCTCGGCGCCGGGCAGAAACTCCGTTTCAACAATGACGGCTTGCCGATCGGGATCGAGCTGGATTCGTCCGCGCATGCGCCAGGCACCTACGTCATCGCACCCGTTACCGGCGGATGCGCTGACAACGAATACCTGGCTGGTCCCACAGGCGGCACATTGAGCGCCGCCGCCGTCGATGCCGTGGTGCAGCGCGCCATCGCCGCGGCGAAGAAGACCCGCGCCGTCATCCGTTTGCCGTTGAGCAGCTACGCCCGGATGGTCATCGCCGTCGCCGATCTGAACGGCTCCATCCTCGCGCTCTACCGCATGCCCGATGCGACGGTCTTTTCGATCGATGTGGCCGTGGCCAAAGCGCGCGACGTGATCTGGTTCAGCGGCTCCGGCCGCGGCGATCTTGGCGTGCCGTCCGGCACGGCCGTGACGAACCGCACCATCAGTTTCGGGGCGCAACCGCTCTACCCGCCGGGCATCGACTCGAAGGTCTTCAAGGTCGGAAACGGCCCGTTCTATCCGCTCTTCCTGCACGACCTCGCGAATCCGTGCAGCCAGGGCTCGCAGCCGCCCAACGCGAATCAGAACGGCATCGTCTTTTTCGCCGGCGCGACGCCGCTTTACCTCAACGGGAATCTGGTCGGCGGTCTCGGCGTCAGCGGCGACGGCATCGAGCAGGACGACTACGTCACCTACCTCGGCGCCGGCAGCCTCCTCCCGCCAACCAACCGCTGGGCCGATCAGCTCAAAGTCAACGGCGCCCGCCTGCCGATGTTCAAGTTCCCCCGAAGCCCCGAAGGAGTCACGGAGTGCGCGGGGAAGCCGTGCTCGTAGGCGAAAACTTCAAGGGCGCTGACTCAGCGCAACGGAGCGCTGGCGTCCTCGCCGGCTGGCTCGGCCGCGTCCCGCCGCCGAACCGGCAAGACTCCAAACATTCGCTGGTAACCGCGGCGGCAAGACGCCAGCGCTCCAGCCGCCTCTCGCTGTTTGTTCTCGCGATGCTCATGGCGACGTGCGCGTTCGCCCAGCCCGCGAGCATCACCATCAACGACGACCAACCGCTGTATGCCGAGGGCGTCCCATTCCTGTTGACGGGGACCGCGCTGCCAGGCGCGGTCGTCACGATCAGCATCGAGAAATCAGGAAACGGACAAACCACCGCCGACGCCACCGGACACTGGACCTTGATGTGGACCGCGCCGGTGAAAACGGGCACCTGGACCATCACCGCCACCTCGGGCGGCGCGACCGCGACGCAGCTTCTGCGCGTCCAGATTCAGGGAAACGTCCAGCGGCAGCCGATGATCGAGTCCGTCATCAGGCGATACGGCACGCCGGAGATTCCGAATCCCGAGTCGTACCAGGAGATGACCGACCGGTGGCGGATCGTGCCGCCGCCGTACGAGCTCACCGAGAAATCGAAAGGCCGTTCCATCGGCGAGAACGGCGCGACTCTCGATCCGTACAACCAGAACCTGATCAAAGGCGACCTTCCGTTTCTTGGGAAGGACTGGTTCTTCAACTTCACCGGCATCAGCGACACGCTGGCCGAGTCGCGCACGCTGCCGACGCCGTCCGGAGTCAGCGCCGTCAAGCCGGCGTCGATCACTTTCTTCGGCAAAGACAACCAGAATCTCTTCAACGAAAACGTCATCGCCTCGTTCGACCTCTTTCAGGGCGACACTGCATTCAAACCGATCGCGCAGCGCTGGAAAGCGACGGTCATCGGCAATCTCAACTATGTCCATCTGCGCGAGAACGGCTTGGTCAAGCCGGACGTTCGCCGCGGGACATCGCGCACCGACGGCTACCTCTCAGTGCAGGAGCTCTTCTACGAACGGAAGCTCCAAGACCTCTCGCCGAACTACGATTTCGTCTCCGTCCGCGCCGGCTCGCAGCCCTTCAACAGCGACTTCCGCGGCTTCGTCTTCAACGACACCAACCTCGGCGTGCGCGTCTTCGGCAACTACGCGTCCAATCGTTACCAGTACAACCTGGCAGTATTCGACCGGCTGGAGAAAGACACCAACTCCGGCCTCAACACAATGCAGTTCCGCGATCAGCAGGTCGCCATCGCCAACTTGTATTGGCAGGACTTCCTCGTTCACGGCTACACGCAGCAGTTCAGCGTCCATTACGTCCACGACGGGGCCAGCTTCCACTACGACCGCAACGGCATCCTTGTGCGCCCTGCGCCGGTCGGCGTCTTCACGCCGCATGAGATCCGGGCCGCGTATCTCGGCGAATCGGGTCTCGGGCACATCGGCCGCTTCAACGTCGATCACGCCGTCTACTACGTCTTCGGCCACGATGAGTTGAATCCGATCGCCGGTCCCGATCCAACGTTGCAGAATAGCGACGGCGTGAGAATCGGCGCGGGCATGGCGGCCCTCGAAGTCTCGTACGACCGCGACTGGTATCGCCCACGCCTCGCGCTCTTCTACGCCTCCGGCGATCGCAATCCGCGCGATCGTCGTGCAACCGGCTTCGACGCCATCTTCGACAGCCCCAACTTCGCCGGCGGCGGCTTCTCCTTCTTCAATCGCCTCGGCATCCGGCTCGCGGGCAGCGGCGTCGCGCTCGTCGAGCGCGGCTCGCTGCTGACCAGTTTGCGCAGTTCGAAGGACGAAGGCCAGCCGCAATACGTGAATCCCGGCGTGCAGATCGCCAGCGCGGGGCTGGATGTTGACGTTACCCCGCGGCTCAAAGCGATCGTCACCGCCAACTACATCCGCCTCGACGCCACCGAGTCCGTCGAGGCGATCCTCTTCCAGGGCAACATCCACAAGACCCTCGGCACCGACATTTCGCTCGGCCTTCGCTACCGGCCACTGCTCAACCAGAACATCGTCATCGTCGGCGGCACCGCGGTATTTCTGCCGGGCCGCGGATTCAAAGACATCTACGAAAAAAACCGCCCGCTCGTTCACGTCTTCACGAACGTGATTCTGACTTTCTGATGAAACGGATAACGATCGCACTCGCTGCAATTGCCGTCATCGCGCTGGCCGTGATCCGCATTCGCGCGCAGTCGTCGCCGGACCTTCCGCCGCTGATGCGCCAGACGCAGTCCGAAGCCGATGCGAAGAGCGCGGGATGTTTGACGTGTCATCAGGGGATTGAGCCGATGCACGCCTCGGCCGCCGTGAAGCTGGCCTGCACCGATTGCCACGGAGGCGACGGCAATGCGCGCACGAAAGAGGCCGCGCACGTCAAGCCGCTGCATCCCGAAATCTGGAAGACCTCGGCCAATCCGCAGCGCAGCTACACCGCGCTTTTGCGAGAGACGCCGGAGTTCGTGAAGTTCATCAATCCCGGCGATCTTCGCGTGACGCAGGAAACGTGCGGAGGCTGTCATCAGCGCCAGGTCAACGCCGTCCCGCGCAGCACGATGACCACGTCCGCCGTCTTCTGGGCCGCGGTCAGCTACGCGAACGGACTGGTAAGCCGCAAGCCGGGACTGCTCGGCGAGAGCTACAACCGTGCCGGCAACGCCAGGGCCATCAAGCCCGCCACGCCGCCGACGCCCGACCAGATCGCGAAAGGCGCGCTGCCGATTCTCATCCCGCTGCCGCGCTGGGAGATCTTCCAGCCCGCCGAGTACTTCCGCGCCTTCGAACGTGGCGGCGTCTCCGGCACGAGCTCCTTCCCCGACATCGGCAATCCCACCCCCGATGGCGAAGCAGGTAAGCCCGACATCCACCTCGGCAATCGTGGACGCGGCACCGGCCTGCGCATCTCGCCCGCCCTCATCAATCTGAACAAGACGCGGCTCAACGATCCGCATCTCTCGTTCCTCGGTACGAACGATCATCCCGGCGACTACCGCTCGTCCGGCTGCACGGGATGCCACGTCGTCTACGCCAACGATCGCGATCCGTTGCATTCAGCGAACTACGCTCAGTACGGCAACACCGGCCTCTCCATCACCCGCGACAAATCGATTCCGAAGAACGAACAAGGACACCCGCTCCGTCACCAATTCACGCGTGCGGTGCCGACGAGCCAGTGCATGTCATGTCACATGCATCAGCCGAACTCCTTCGTCAACACCTACCTCGGCTACACGATGTGGGACTACGAATCGGACGCCGAGCTGCTGTGGCCGAAGAAGCAGAAGTATCCGACGGAGATCGAGAAGCGCATCTCGCTCGATGCCAATCCGGAAGGCGCCGCGCCGCGCGGATTGTGGAGCGACGAGAAGTTCCTCGAGAACGTCTCCGGTCTCAACTCGCAAGCGAAGAACACGCAGTTCGCCGACTATCACGGCCACGGCTGGAACTTCATGGCCGTCTATAAACGCGACCACAAAGGCAACCTGCTCGACGGCGACGACAATATCGTTCCGTTCGACGATCCCGCGAAATTCAAGAAGGCCGTGCACCTGCAAGATATCCACCTCGAGAAGGGGATGCACTGCGCCGACTGCCACTTCTCGCAGGACGAGCATGGCAACGGCCAGCTCTACGCCGAGTACGGCAACAACATCGAGATCGAGTGCCAGGACTGCCACGGCAACACCGACGCGTACACGAACCTGCGCACGTCGGGTCCGGCCGCGCCTCCGGGCGGCACCGACCTGCGCCTCGGAACGACTCCGTTCGGTCAGCGCCGCTTCATCTGGGTCAACGGCAAGCTCTGGCAACGTTCGATGCTGAATCCCGGCATGCAGTGGGAAGTGATCCAGGTCAAAGACAGCATCACGCCCGGCAACGCGCGCTACAACGAACGCTCCGCCTACGCGAAAACGATCCAGCGCGACGGCACAACGTGGGGACCGGCGTCGAGCGCGAACTTTGCGCATTCCGACGCCAAGATGACCTGCTACGCCTGCCACACCTCGTGGATGACGTCGTGCTCCGGCTGCCACCTGCCGCAGGAGCAGAATGCGAAGACCGAAGTGCATCACTACGAAGGGGGGGAGACGAGGAACTACGCCTCGTACAACCCGCAGGTGATCCGCACCGACGCCTTCATGCTCGGCGTTAACGGAACCACGAAGGGACATCGCCTCGCGCCGGTGCGTTCCTCGTCCGCTGTCATCATCAGCTCGACGAACGCGCTACGAGACCGCATCTACATCCAGCAGCCGCCGATCTCATCTGCCGGATATTCGAGTCAGGCCTTCAACGCGCACGTGCCGCACACCGTCCGCTCGCGCGAGACACAGGGTTGCGGAAGCTGCCACGTCACGAAAGAGAACGACAACAACGCTTGGCTCGCGCAGCTGCTTTTGCAGGGGACGAACTTCGTCAACTTCGTCGGCCGCTACGCTTACGTCGCGGAAGGGAAGGGCGGCTTCGAAGGCATCTGCGTCACCGAGTGGGACGAGCCGCAGGCGGTGATCGGATCGTCGCTGCACAAGATCGTCTATCCCGATTACTACGCGAAGCACCAGGCCGACAAGCTGGAGCTGCAGACCGCGCACGCGCATCACGGCGACTCGCGCTCGCTGCAGATGCGCGGGGAGTTCCTCTACAGCGCGAATGGCGAGGAAGGCGTCAGCGTCTACGACATCGCCAACATCGACAACAAAGACTTCTCCGAGCGCATCGTCTCGCAGCCGGTCTCGCCGCTCGGCCAGCGCACGTTCGTGAAGACGAAGTTCGCCTCGGCGGTCGCGCTGCCGACGACGATGCCGATCGATCCGAATCGCAAAACGCAGTTCATCCCGGAGAACGAAGAACAGCCGATTCATCCGCTCTACAAATACGCCTACGTCGCCGACCGCGAAGAAGGACTGATTCTCATCGACGTCACGACGCTCGCCGACGCCAATCCGTCGAACAACTTCCTGACGCGCGCCGTCACGTTCAATCCCGGCGGCGCGCTCAACGGCGCGCGCTCGATCTCCGTAGCCGGCCGCTGGGTCTTCATCGGCGCGGAGAGTGGTCTTGTGATCGTCGATGTCGACAAGCCGCTCGCGCCGCGCGTCGTCGCCACGATCCCGGAATTGAAAGACGCCACCGGCATCGCCGTGCAGTTCCGATACGCGTTCGTCACCACGCGCGACGGCTTGTCGAGCGTCGACATCACCGACCCGAATCACCCGCGCATCGGCGGACGCGTGGCCATCCCCGACGCGCGCAGCGTCTACGTCGCGCGCACGTACGCGTACGTCGCCGGCGGCGCAAAGGGCATGGTCATCGTCGACGTCGAACGTCCCGAGAAGCCGTCGATCCTGCCGTGGAGCGACGATCTCGCGCACGACGCGAATGACGTCAAAGTCGCCTCGACCAACGCATCGACGTTCGCCTACGTCGCCGACGGCAAGTACGGACTCAAAATCTACCAACTCCTGTCGCCCGAATGGACGCCGGGCTACGCCGGCTTCAGCCCGCGTCCCGCGCCGCGGCTCGTGGCAACGCGCCGCACGCACGGTCCCGCGCTCGCGGTCTCGAAGGGCCTCGATCGCGATCGCGCCGTCGACGAAGGCGGCAATCAGATCTCGATCTTCAACCGCATCGGCGCGCGTCCGATGACGCTCCCCGAGATGCAGCGGCTCTACCTCCGCGACGGAACGCTCTACACCGTCAGCGAGACGCCGACGACGAAGCCGGTTCCGAGGTGATGACGATGAAACGAGTAACGATCCTCATTCTGTTGATGACCGTCGACGTTGCCGCACAGCAGCCGGCGTCGCCCGCCTCCGTTCCCGGCCACTACGAAGGCGTCGCCTCCTGCGTCAACTCCGGCTGCCACGGTTCGACGGAACCGTTTAACACCACGCGCATCCTCCAGAACGAGTACTACACCTGGCTCAACAGCGATCGCCACGCGCAGGCCTACAACATCCTCTTCAACGACCGCTCTGCGCGCGTTGCCCGCAACATGCGCCTGAAAGGGAAGGCGTATCAGGAAGCCGTCTGCCTTGATTGCCACACCACGAACGTTCCTTCGCGACTCGTCTCCGGCAAAGTCGATGTTGAAGACGGCATCCAGTGCGAAGCCTGCCACGGTCCCGCCAGCGGCTGGCGCGCCGAGCACACC